>TARA_R100000049_G_scaffold5440_1_pt1 | contig 45846 bp, 47 predicted proteins | sample TARA_R100000049 | Tara Oceans TARA_R100000049 (sample SAMEA2619992) | marine metagenome | biome: marine biome (ENVO:00000447); feature: mesopelagic zone (ENVO:00000213) & marine oxygen minimum zone (ENVO:01000065); material: "saline water (ENVO:00002010), including plankton... | reverse complement strand
GCCCAGGTGGCGGAATTGGTAGACGCGCTAGCTTCAGGTGCTAGTTTCTGTATGGAAGTGGAAGTTCGAGTCTTCTCCTGGGCACCAATGCTTCAGCATATATTTACGGTTATGCCTCTATCCTTCACACCGCGCTAGCCGTTATCGGAGGATGAAATGGCAATTTTTCTGCATCAGGGCGATCTGCCGGACGACATGGACCTTGGCCCAATTGTCGCCATAGACAGTGAAACGATGGGATTGCTGCCACATCGGGATCGTCTTTGTCTCATCCAGCTTTCCTCCGGCGATGGAGACGCCCATCTGGTGAAATTTGATGGCAAAAACTACGACGCCCCCAATCTTGTCCGTCAGCTCGGCGATCCGGACCGGCTTAAACTTTTTCACTTCGGTCGCTTCGACATTGCAGTCATCGAACACTATCTCGGCGTCACGTGCGCCCCGGTATATTGCACAAAAATTGCCTCTCGCCTTGTGCGGACCTATACGGATCGGCATGGCCTGAAAAACCTGTGTCAGGAGCTGCTTGGGATTGACATTTCCAAGCAACAGCAATCCTCCGACTGGGGCGCCAAGGAACTGACGGAAGCGCAAATGGAATATGCTGCGTCGGATGTTCTCTATCTCCACGACCTCAAGAATTGCCTGGACCAGATGCTGGAACGAGAAGGCCGCATGGACCTCGCGCACCGATGTTTCGAGTTCTTACCTGTCCGGGCCAAACTTGATCTTTCGGGCTGGATGGACACGGATATATTCGCGCATAGCTGACACCGGGCCAAAAGCGGCTATTAACCTTGTTAAGAACACATAATTTTCTTATATATTGAATAAGTTTAACAAAACGTACTTAGGCCCGGCATTAAACAGGCGGGAAATAAAAGCAGACAACGGATCAATCTATGACAATTTCGAAGGAAGCGGTGACAGCAAGGGTTGAAGATAACCCGGATATCGTTGCCGCCCGGAAAGTCCTGAAAGCAGAGGCTGATGCGCTCCTGCAACTTCAGGATGACCTCGATGCGGAATTCGTCAAGGCGCTTGATTATATATTTGCAGCAAAAGGTCGCGTTATTGTAAGCGGCATGGGAAAAAGCGGCCATATCGGCAACAAGATAGCCGCCACCCTTGCCTCCACGGGCACCCCCGCTCAATTTGTGCATCCCGCCGAAGCCAGCCACGGTGATCTTGGCATGATCACCAACAACGATGTCGTCCTCTGTCTTTCTAATTCCGGCGGCACGAAAGAACTGAGCGATATCATTGCCTATACCCGCCGGTTCCATATCCCGTTGATCGCCATTGTCGGCAAGGCAGACAGCACGCTCGGTCGCCGCGCCGATGCCCTGCTGCTGCTGCCCGACGTGCCGGAAGCCTGCCCCATGGGCCTTGCGCCGACGACATCCACAACCGCCGCATTGGCGCTGGGTGATGCGCTCGCCGTTGCGCTTCTGGCCCGCCGCGGTTTCAATGCCGAGAATTTCCGGGTTTTCCACCCGGGTGGCAAGCTTGGTGGCTCCCTGATCAAGGTCGAGGACTTGATGCACACAGGCGAAGCCATGCCTCTCGTCCCGGAAGGCACCCCGATGAGCGAGGCGCTTATTGAGATTTCGGCCAAAAGCTTTGGGTGTGTCGGTATTCTGGGGAAAGAACAATCTCTGGCGGGAATCATTACGGACGGAGATTTACGGCGCCATATGGGCGCCGACCTGCTGAACAAATCTGTGAATGACGTCATGACTCATAGCCCACAGACCATTTCGGCTCATGCTTTGGCAGGGGAAGCCCTGGCACAAATGAATTCAACCGGATTCAACGGTATTACCTGCCTTTTCGTCGTTGATAACAATAAAACCACCGGTATCATCAGCGTTCACGACTGCCTTCGCAGCGGGGTGATGTGACATTATGAAACCCGCCGATGTGCTTACGTCCGAAGAAAAGATTTCCGGGGAGACCCTCGCCGGGACGAAGGATTTTGTGGGTACACCGGGTTTCGCGGAAACGAAGTTTAACGCGCGCTACAGCCACTTCGTCGCAATTATCAAATTTATCCTTCTCGGGCTGGCCATACTTCTCGTCGGGCTTGCTTTTATCTTGCCCAATCTTGATAAACCTGAAGGATTTACCCTGGATTATGCAGATGTCACGGTTTCCGATGACGGTCTGACCATGAAGAATCCACAATATGTCGCAAGCGACATAAGCGATCGAAACTACGTAGTCACGGCGGATACAGCGACCCAGAAAACCGCCACGGCATCCCTGGTATCCCTGAAAAACCTTCAGGCCGACATCACGCTAAATAGTGGTGACTGGATTTCCGTTTCAGCACCTGAAGGTGAACTTGATACGGAAACCGGAATTCTCGACCTCTATGGTGAGATCAATGTTTTCAGTGACAGCGGCAATCAACTGACCGCCAATTCCGCCACGGTAGACCTTAAAAAGAATACGATAAGAAGTGACAAACCGCTTAAAGGCCATGGCCCGCTTGGCATTATCGAAGCGGATAGGCTTGTCGCCGACCAGATAACTGGTAACATACGCTTCGATGGCAACGTCAAGCTGATCATCAACCCATAAATGGACAACGGACAAATCCCGAAAATGCCCAGGCACCTCTCGAAAATAACAGTAATTTTGCTTGCCATCAGCCTGATGGGATCTGGAGGTTTACCGGACGCATATGCACAATCAGCGACAAGCGGAGGCGGCTTCGATACAAATCAGCCCATAGAGATCACGGCGGATTCCCTGGAAGTCCAACAAGCAAATCAACAGGCAGTCTTTGAAGGGAATGTACAGGTCGTACAAGGTGAAATCCGTATGCGCTCAAGCAAGCTGGTCGTTCACTATTCAGAAAAAAATCAATCCAACGATGGCGCCCCCACCAATATCCGCCAGATCGATGCGATGGGAGATGTTTTTCTGTCCAGTCCGCGTGAAACCGCGCAGGGCGACAAAGGTGTTTATGATGTAACGAATAAACAGATCGATTTGCAGGGAAATGTGGTATTAACACAGGGAAAGAACGTGTTGCGCGGTGATAATTTAACGCTTGATCTTGTCTCCGGCAAGAGCCGAGTTGAAGGTGGCGCGACGACCGATGGCAAAACGGGCCGCGTGAAAGGAATATTTGTTCCTGAGAAAAAAGCCGGCGAGTAGAGTATGGAACGGTTATGACAACAGGAACTCAAGAAGTGGATCAGGGCCCAAGGCTGGTAGCTGAGAACAGCGGTTTGAAAGCGAAAAATATCGGCAAATCCTTCAAGAAGCGCCCAATCCTTCGCGGTGTTGATATCACCGTAAATCGCGGGGAAGCGGTTGGCCTGCTCGGCCCGAACGGTGCCGGCAAGACCACAAGCTTCTATATCATCTCCGGCTTGCTGCGGCCGGACTACGGTACAATAATACTGGATGGCCGCGACGTAACGGAACTTCCGATGTATCGTCGCGCCCGCCTTGGCATCGGCTACCTGCCGCAGGAGGCCTCTATCTTTCGCGGCATGAATGTCGAACAGAATATCCGCGCTGTGCTCGAACTAATTGAGCCTGTGCATGAAAAACGCGAAAGTATGCTTGAAAGCCTTCTGGCGGAATTTTCTATCTCACATCTTCGGCGTACACCTGCAATCGCCCTTTCCGGCGGGGAACGGCGACGGGTTGAAATTGCCCGCGCGCTGGCCGGAAAGCCCAACTATATTATGCTGGACGAACCCTTAGCCGGGATTGACCCAATTGCCGTCGGGGATATACGGGATCTGGTTTCCCACCTGAAAGACCGTGGCATCGGCGTTCTGATTACGGAACATAACGTTCGCGAAACACTTGATATCATCGACCGTGCATATATTCTTAACGAAGGTCGTGTCATAAAAGAGGGGATCCCGTCGGAGATTGTGTCCGACGAAGGAGTGAGACGCGTTTATTTGGGGGATCGCTTCAATCTCTAGACCGCTGGAGATTGACAGGGATCAGGAGTGACAATGGCGCTAACGCCAAGACTTGATCTAAGACAAAGCCAGCAGCTTGTGATGACACCGCAACTGCAGCAGGCGATCAAGCTGTTGCAGATGTCTAATCTGGATCTAGCCACCTATGTCGAGCAGGAATTGGAGAAGAATCCACTTCTTGAACGTGATGACGCCATACCGGGTGATGACGATTACAAGGCCTCGGACGACACATCGGATTTTGAGGGAGACGGCGACACAGGCCCGCTTGAAGAAATCAGCATTTCCGATGACGCGCCTTTATCTGCGGCCGAAAACGCCGCCATCGATACTGACTACGACAATATCTATACCAGTGACGCGGCTTTAGACAATCCATCGGATGCGATCGGGGCGGATGCTGCCAATACCGGGTTTCTTGCCGCAAGTACAGGGGGGAGCAGTTCCTTTTCCGGAACAGACGTAAATCTGGAAAATACGTTGAGCGATGATATCTCTTTGCGGGACCATCTTGCAGCCCAGCTGAACCTTCTTGGTTTATCGCCCGCAGACAAACTCATCGCATCTTATCTCATCGATCTCGTGAGTGATACCGGCTATCTTGTCGGCGACCTGGAAGAAGCGGCTGAATCGCTTGGCTGTACGGAGGAGCGGCTGAATAGTGTATTGGACACATTACGCGGATTAGAGCCAACAGGCGTTTTCGCTAAGGATTTGGCGGATTGTCTAGCGTTACAGCTAAAAGAGAAGAACCGTTACGATCCTGCCATTGCGGCCCTTCTCCAGAATCTTCATTTGCTCGCGGAAGGCAATCTCAAGGAGCTGCTCGGGGTATGCGGGGTGGATCAGGAGGATCTCGCAGAAATGATAGCGGAGATCAAGGAGCTGGATCCAAAGCCTGGTCTCCAGTTCGGTAGCGAAATTGCCCAGACATTGGTGCCAGACATCTTCGTGCATCGGCGCCCGGATGGCGGCTGGCATGTCGAGCTGAACAGTGAAACCTTACCGAAAGTACTGGTCAACAATCGCTACTATTCCGTCATCAATACAAAATCCAGGCGCAAAGAGGAGAAAGAGTATCTCTCCGAGTGCCTGAACTCGGCAAACTGGCTGGTTAAATCTCTTGAACAGCGGGCCCAGACCATCCTGAAAGTGGCCTCCGCACTGGTTGAGGAACAGGAAATGTTTTTCACCCAAGGCATTGAATTTTTGCGGCCGCTAAACCTTAAAACCATTGCCGAAGCAATCTCTATGCATGAAAGCACAGTGAGCCGGGTCACCTCCAACAAGTATCTGGCGACATCCCGCGGAGTGTTTGAGCTGAAATACTTTTTCACGTCCGCCATCAATGCGACATCAGGAGGCGATTCCCATTCGGCGGCTTCCGTACGCCACAAATTGAAACAACTCGTGAATGATGAAGCACCAAACCGAGTTCTTTCAGATGACAAAATCGTAGAATTAATGAAACTACAAGGGATAGATATTGCGCGGCGCACCGTTGCAAAGTATCGTGATGCCATGAACATACCGTCTTCCGTAGAGCGTCGAAGACTTAAGAAGCAGTTGATTGCTTCATGAACAGGGATCCAGAAAATGGTGCCTCCGGCACGTCACTTTTTCGTTTCTGATTGCGCGTGTTGACATTGATACGCACAAAAACTATGGTCCCGCCCTCAAATGGAATTGAACGCTGTTTTTTGGCGGAAACTGGTCACACTTCTAGGATTGGATCATTGAGATGCATGTGATTGTAAAAGGTAAGCAGATTGATGTCGGCGATGCCCTTCGCGAGCATATTGAAGAGAGTCTGGAAAGCGGCGTTTCCAAATATTTTGATAACGCAATAGACGCACAAGTGACACTAAGCCGGATCAGCCATAACTTTCATACCGAATGCAGCGTCCATATTGGATCTGGTATTGATGTTACTGCGTCCGCGGATCACACCGATGCCTACAGCAGTTTCGATTCAACATTGGCGCGTATCGAAAAGCAGCTGCGGCGCTACAAGCGACGCCTTAAAAGCCATCATGGCAAGGAACGTTATCAGGCCAAAATGGCGTTCGCGGCTCAAAGTTATGTGCTTGCTCCGGAACCGGAGGAAGATACGGACGGAACGGAAGAGCAAGATGATTGGCAGCCTATGATCATCGCAGAAAGCAGTGCAGATATACCGGACTGTTCAGTTGGTGAAGCTGTTATGCGTATGGACCTTGCAAACCTGCCGGCAATGATGTTCCACAACTCTGGAACTAAAGAGTTAAATGTTGTGTACCGGCGACCTGATGGAAATATCGGCTGGATCGACCCGCAGGTCGCAAAAACCGAGAAATCAGCATAGAAACTTGCTTTTTGCCCCCATAACGACCAACTAAACCAGGTATCATGGAAATCAGTGATCTCATTCAGCCGCACACGGTCTTTGCGGATCTGAAAGCCACCAGCAAGAAGCAGGCTTTGCAGGAACTGGCACGTCGTGCCGCAACTGTTACGGGCTGTTCCGAGCGGGACATCCTCGATGTGCTTATTGAACGGGAACGGCTCGGTACGACCGGGATCGGAAAAGGCATCGCCATCCCGCATGGCAAGCTTCCTGGCATCGATCGTGTTTATGGAATTTTCGCTAAGCTAAATACAGGCGTTGATTTCGATTCAATGGATAATCTGCCGGTTGATCTGTTGTTCTTGTTGCTGGCCCCGGAATCGGCGGGCGCGGACCACCTCAAGGCATTATCACGAGTATCCCGTACGTTACGGGACAAGGGGCGCTGTGAAAAGCTACGTGGCAGCCATGACGCCGACGCACTCTATGCAATCCTCACGGAACCAGGCGCTCAATCCGCAGCATAGGACTTACCGTGTCTCGGTAAAAAGCGCATAATTAGGGCATAAGAGAACGGAGGTTGCTTATGGCCGAGTATTTTCAGTGGAGATTTACCGCATCCTGGTGCGCGCATATTTTCAAGGCCATGTTTAAACAGCACCACAAAGAGCTTCGGGAACCATTCGAAAAGTTTCTTGGGAAAGACGCTGTCATTTTCGATGTAGGCGCTCATAGCGGTCAACTTAGCAAACTCTTTTCCAAGATAGCGCCTGATGGAACAATATATTGTGTTGAACCAGGAACCTATGCCCGTACTATCCTGCGAGCGGCGCTTTGGTGGAATAAATGCAGAAATTGCCTTGTCCTGCCTTTTGCTCTGGATAATACGTCAAGACTGACAACATTATCGCTGCCAGAAAAAAGGCCAAATGTATTTGGATTTGGCCTGACTCATCTTTCGAATGATTTCAGTGATCATGACGGACGCTATAAATTGGTCAGAGATGTGTGCGCAACCTTCACGTTGGACGAGGTTGTAACAACGCTGGGCATCGAACGGCTTGATTTTATCAAAGCGGATATCGAGGGATTCGAGCTGAATATGCTTCAAGGAGCGCAGCAGACAATTGATAGCTTGTCTCCTGTAATATACCTCGAAATAAACGATGATTATTTAATTCGCGCAGGCACTTCCAAGGAAAAGGTCTGGGAGTTTATGACCGACAGGAATTACATCCCTTATTTTTTGGACGACAAATCACATGAATTTGTCGACTTAGATGCCAGTACTCCAAGAGGCGGTGATATTCTTTGGGCCCACCACACGAAAGAAGGGCTGGTTCAATAAGGATTAGTTTGCGCCATCACAGGCCGGCATCGATACTAGTTTACCAGAAATGCCTCGAAATCATTCTGACGCGCTACTACCAGCGCGGCACTGGCGGACTTCTCTTCTCCGAGTTGCTGGCCATTGGCGGCAAAAATTTGATATGTGACAGCGCCGTTTTCCTCAACAGCGCGCACATAGGCCATATCCATCGACCCGAGCATGCCAAAGGCCGCCGGACTTAAATGACGGAGAGTGGATTCCTGATATTGCATTTTCAAAAACTCCTTAACGCGACCCTTAATTCTTTCTAGTCAATCAATTCAGATGAATTAACTGTTTTAATTTCTTTTTTCGACCGTTTTGTCTTGATCTCAATCCGGCGGCTTTCTGATTTCGGCAATGGCAACTGTAATCCGACATGCAAAAGCCCGTTTTCCATTTCCGCACCCCTTATTTCCAGCCCCTCGGCCAAGACAAATTTACGCTGGAACTGACGGGCGGCGATCCCACGATGCAGGAACACACGATCCGCCTCTTCCTGTTGTTTACCATGGATTATAAGTTGGTTCTGTTCCAGTGTTATCTGTAAATCTTCTTCCTTAAATCCGGCCACGGCGAGGGTTATTCGCAGCTCTCTCTCGCCAATCTGCTCAATATTATAAGGGGGATAACCTTCATTCGAAGATTTGGAGAGCTGTTCGAGAATCTGCTCAAAGTGATCGAAACCCAGCATCAGCGGGTGATTAAACGACGTTGCACGCGGCATGCACTTCCTCCTCCAATGAGCGAGACAGCTTTTTATCGGCGACGGTCCGCCGCCTTGGATAGCCCACAATGGCACTACTGTTAAAATATGTAATGATTGTGCACTGTGTCATCAAGGCTGGGTTTCACAAATATCGTGAGCGGGGTATAAGTGGCTCGAATCTATGATCAAGAACAAGAATGGAAAAAACTATGAGCATCGACCCACAAAAACAGGATTTGAAAATTGGCATTGTCGGAGCGGGCGCCATGGGGCGGGGTATCGCCCAGGTATCCGCAACAGGTGGGATGCCGGTTTATATTTTCGATGCGGCTGACGGTGCGGCAGCGGCAGCGAAAGACTTCATTGTTTCGATGATAAATCGCTCTATGGAAAAAGGCCGCATGGAAAAAGAAGAAGGGGAAGCCGCAATCGCCCGACTCCACGTTGCGGAAAATCTTGACGGTCTGGCAGATTGCGATCTTGTGGTCGAGGCAATTGTTGAGAATATCGATATCAAGCAGAAAGTATTCCAGCAACTGGAAGAAATTGTCCGTCCGGAAACAATCATTGCTTCCAATACTTCCAGCATCCGTATTTCCTCGATTGCATCCGCTTGCAATCATCGGGAACGGATCGCCGGGTTGCATTTTTTCAACCCGGTCCCCCTCATGAAGCTGGTTGAGGTGATCAATGGTACCGATACGAGCGCCGAAGTAACCGAGGCGCTTGAAGTCATCGGCAAGCGCATGGGCCGGGTTCCAGTAGTGGTAAAGGATGCGCCGGGTTTTCTGGTCAATCTTGGCGGCCGCGCTTACTCAACGGAGTCCTTGCGGATCGTCTCCGAAGGGGTAGCGACACCGTTTCAGGTGGATGCTGTCATGCGTGAGGCTTGCGGTTTCCGCATGGGCCCATTCGAGCTTTTGGATCTTACCGGGATCGACGTCAATTTTCCGGTCAGCCAGATCATCTACAACGGTTATTTCCAGGACAAGCGACTGTCCACATACCCTCTGCATGAAAGCATGATGGAAGCGGGACGACTTGGTAAGAAAACGAAAGCCGGGTTCTACGCCTATACAGACGACGGAACGATCATTCGCCCGGACGTGGAAGAGCAAATCTCAGCCGCTCCGGCAACACAGGTCGTGCTCGCGGAACCGTCCAAAGCGTTGGAAAAACTGATGGGCGAAATCGGGGTTAAAGTACTGACATCAGATGATGGCACCTCCCCCATACTTGCAGACCCGATCGGTGAAGACTGCACGGCCGTTTCGGTCCGCCTTGGTGTTGACCCGAAGCGTCTAGTCGCGATCGACACGCACACAGGCGTCGTCTCCCGTGCCACCATAATGGCAGCGCCCGGCGCTAACGAAGAGATTGTCCAGTCAGTTATGGCAATGCTGAGCGCCGTTTCCGGCGGTGTCACCCGTATCAAGGACAATCCGGGGTTCGTCGCGCAGCGTATTCGCGCAATGATCGCTAATCTCGGCTGTGAAATGGCCCAGATCGGCGTGGCAACCCCTGAAGATATCGACAAGGGAATGAAACTGGGACTCAATTACCCCTTTGGCTCTGTTGAGCTTGCGGAGCACATGGGCAGCCGGAATTGCCTGAAAATCCTCGAAAATCTACAAGCGATTACAGGAGAAGACCGTTACCGGCCAAGTCAGTGGCTCCGACGTCGCGCATTGCTGGATCTTCCGATCCACACACTGGATTAAGCGCCGCGCCCGCCTACTATTGGGTGGGCGTGTCTTCCTCACGGTCCATGGCCATTTGCGCCATTTCCTGCAGAGCCCCTGCCGCATTGCCGCCGAGGCTGGTCTCAACCGCTTGCATCATCGTGGCAATGACGGCGGCCGTGAAGTGATCCCGCTCCAATCCGGCGGAAAGGCAATCCTCCAAGGCTTTGTCAAGATGGCCGGTAATAATCTCGGCCGCCTTGTCGAGTTTGTCTTTCACATCGGCTTCAGGCAGGGAAGAATTAAAATTATCAGACACTGGTTTTCCATTTGTTGAAAATCTACGTCCCGAAGACATAAGGTTTTCACATCAGAAGAGCAAATTTATTCGGGTGTTTTTCCAAGCGTAATCGGCTGGCCATGCGGCGTATGGTCAGCCGCATCCCGCCATTCGGCTTTCCGGCGCATGAGTTGCTCCGGTGTCAATAACTCCTTCTGCGCAACAATTTTTTCAAGAGCCGAAAGCCAGCAGAGGTAATAGGCCGTATTGCCGATACCATTGCCAGCAGAGGTATCTGAGGCGATCTCCCCGCCAAAGATTTCCGCCCATTCACTCCAACTGAATTGTCTTGCCTCATGAAGCTTGACTGTCAACGCAAAGGCCTGGGCCTGCCAAGGCTCCTCAAAAACCGGGCCCCCTTTATCCTGAGGGATACTTATTTTTGCGAGTTCAGGATCAATCTGCACCGCGGGACACCTCTAGATAATCGTCCCAAAGGTCGACATAAATATAGTCTCCTTCAGTCCCGTCTTTAGGACCCCACAGTTCTGTGGAGGCAAATCTGACGCTATAAAGATGTTGTGGATCATTTTTTCCATGAGCGCTTGCATCTGGAAAAACATGCAGGCCGTAATCCTGTATAATCACACCTTGATGCCCCCTGACATAGCGAGGTAGACGGGTATGCCCTTCCGGATGGATATTTCTTGCTGTTACGACATCGCCAACATTAAACCGCGCTGCTTTGCCGTCATCCGCCAAATAATTGCCGCCCTTGTCCATCAGTGCATCGACATCTTCGGCTTTCATCGCGGGCCGCGGGGATGATACGGGCCGAGGCGCCACGGCGCCGGACAGTTCTTCCTCAGAGATAACGCCCTTTTCCGAGAGGATTCGAACTAACCCGTCAAGCCAGATTTCGTAATAGCTGCTGGCGAGATATTTCGCCGGATCCATGCGTTCGCGCGCATGGCGGGATTCATCAATATTGCGAATACCCACGGCAGTAACCGCATTGTTAAGCGCAAACATCCGTTTTTCCCAATCAGCATGAAAGACCGGTTCGGCTTCCTCCGCGACAACCGGTCCCATACCATGCATTCCCCCCATATCATGTATGCTGTCCATATAGGTTCTCCTTAGGGTTTTACCGGGCTCTCCGCCATCTTCGTTCCGATCATACTGTCTCTGCTCACCAGTTCCGCCAGCGCTTCTTCATCAAGGTCATCTGATCCTTCTGGCCGTGTCGGAACGACAAGATAGCGGGTTTCCGCCGTGCTGTCCCATACCCGGACTTCCATGTCATCGGGAAGATGTGTTCCGAATTCCTCTAGCACTTTTCTTGGCTCACGCACGACCCGCGCGCGATAGGGCGCAGACTTGTACCAGACCGGCGGCAAACCCAGCACCGGCCAAGGATAACAGGAACAAAGCGTACAAACGACAACGTTATGGACCTGATCGGTATTCTCAAGTGCAATCAGTTCTTCCCCTTGCGCCCCAGAGAAACCGAATTCAGCAACTGCCGCCGTCGCATCGGCAAAAAGCCGTTCCCGAAATTCAGGATCCACCCAAGCCCGGGCCACGACCTTTGCTCCATTCTTCGGCCCCACCTTGTTTTCATAACGATCAATCAAGGCATCAAGGGCATCGGCCTCTACCAGACCTTTTTCAATGAGCAGGGATTCCAGACTTTTTACCCGCAGTACGGTCTCTGACAGCGGATCGCCGTGTTTGTGGTCATGTGCCATTTTATGCCTCCCGGAACATTTCGGGTTTTCTTAATAATTCGTTAAGGCTCTATCGGCGAATATAGGCTCTATTTGTTCGAAGTTCAAAAGCATTTGCGGAAACTCTGGTGTCGGTCGTCATTGAGTTCCAGCCAAGATTGAGACCGAGAGGGGAAGAAATGACCTGGATTAAAACCGTTTCGTTGGAAGATGCCGACGGACCACTTAAAAATCTTTATGACCGGATCATGGATCCCAACGGACATATCGATAATGTTTTGATGGCCCATTCATTGAGGCCACATCTGATGGAAGGACATTTCGACCTACGCGAACATGTCCTGAATAACAGCGCAAATGCTCTTGCGAAATGGAAGCTGGATGCAATCGGCATATATGTCAGCCTGTTGAACGGCTGCGATTATTGTGTTGAGTATTATTTCGCGTCACTTGAAAACATTGTTGAGGCTGAAGAAGACGCTTCCCGTCTCCGGGCGGCACTCGAAGCAGGCGAGCCGGAACGCGTTTTTACCGGAGCGGATCTCGCCATGATGTTCTACGCCAATCTTTTGACGGCCCGGCCTGACAAAATTTCTGTCAGTATGATAGAAGAACTCCGCAATGCCGGGCTTGAGGATGGCGAAATTCTCGAAATCAATCAGGCCGTTGCCTATTTTTCCTATGTAAATCGCACTGTCCTAGGGCTCGGCATCCACTAAAACGTCAAGTCTTGCGCTTCGGTCTTAAAGTCCATAATCTCCTGCTCTGTTTGTCTGGGCGAGGGCAATGTTCATCGCCCGGCCGTTTTGACAAGAAAGAGCTTTATGGAAAATTCTCCCGTCATTGCAGCCGCTGGCCTGATCAAAACGTACGGCTCACTGGAAGTCGTGAAAGGTATCGATTTCTCGGTTCCCGCTGGGCAATGCTTTGGCTTGCTCGGCCCCAACGGAGCCGGTAAATCGACAACCATGCGGATGATCATGGGGCTGTCGGAAGTCACCGGCGGAACGTTGACTGTCTTTGGCGAGCCTGCCAGTGGAATGGCGCGTAACATCAAGGCCAAAATCGGCCTCGTGCCGCAGGAAAGCAATCTTGATCCGGATATTACGGTCCTCGAAAATTTATATGCCTTTGGCCGCTATTTTGCGCTGCCCAGTGCTGTCATAGAGGAGCGGGCCGCAAAGCTTCTGGAATTCATGCAGCTTGACGACAAAAAACACGCCCCGGTCAATGCGCTTTCGGGCGGTATGAAGCGGCGCTTGATTATTGCACGCGCTCTGGTCGGTGATCCTGAAATGGTTATCCTCGATGAACCAACGACCGGCCTCGACCCGCAGGCACGCGTTCTCATCTGGAAGCAATTGTTGGAGCTCAAGAAAGACGGACGAACATTGCTCCTGACGACCCACTACATGGATGAAGCGCAACGGCTTTGTGACCAAATTGTCATTATCGATGGCGGCACAATTCTCGACCATGGAACACCGGAAGAGTTGATTGCCCGCCGGGTGAAGGGCTTCGTGTTCGAAATTCAAAAACCTCATGTTCCCGGGTCCTCCGCAGACCGCTGGGACCAGGAGGATATTGGCGACTCTGTGCTGTACTTCGTCGAAGATACCGCAGAGTTTATTGCCGATTTGCCGGAAGAAGCGATCTACCTCCATCGCCCTGCCAATCTGGAAGATGTTTTCCTGCGCCTGACCGGGCGGCAGCTAAGAGAGAATTGAAGCCGATGAAGATGCCTGAGATTCCTTATATTCATGCGGTCTACGACAGGCAATATCGTGTCTTTCGAAAACTGCTTGGCTCCGCCCTCGTATCAAACGTTGCGAACCCAATCCTGTTCCTGTTTGCCTTCGGGTTCGGCATGGGATCCTTCATTGATACCATGGCGGGCATGAGCTATATGACGTTCGTCGTTGCCGGCATGGTTGGGTATTCTGCAGCCTTTGCCGCAAGTTTTGAAACGTCAATCGGCGCCTTCACCCGGTATTTCCTGCAGAAGAACTGGGACGCCATTCTCTCGACCCCGGTTACACTCGCGGAATTGATGATGGGTGAAATTCTCTGGGCTTCGGTAAAAGCCCTTTTTTCCGCCATCTGTGTCCTGATTGTCGGCTGGATGTGGGGTGGCGTTCCCGTGACATTTGGGCCGCTCATAACTTTGCCGATTGTTTTCCTGGGTTCAATCTGTTTCGCCTGTGCCGGGCTGGTCGCGACTGCGTACGCAAAGGGGTATGAATTCTTCGCCTATTTCTTCACATTCTGGGTGACACCCATGTTTGTGTTCTGCGGCGTTTTCTTTGAGATATCCCGCTTTCCCGACGCGGTCCAGTATATCGCCTGGGCATTTCCGATGACGCATCTGATCGCCGCCATACGGCCGCTTATTGCCGGAACGGCGATCGATCCGGCTCTCATTGCGTTGCATACGGTCTATATAGTGGTCTTCAGCGCCGCAGCTTTCGCCATTGCTCATCGCAAATTGCGGCAACGGCTTTATGACTGATAATTGAGGCCGGGCTTACTGCCCGGCTTCGTGCGCTGCAAGCGCCGCCATATTTACAAGATCGGAAACCGTCGCGCCGATCGGCACAATCTGGACAGGCTTCGAAAGCCCGACAAGAAGCGGCCCAATAACTTTACTTTCGCCGAGGACCGGCATCAGCTTTGACGCGATATTCGCCGAATGTAGGCCCGGCATCACGAGCACATTGGCCGGGCCGGAAAGGCGGCAGAACGGATAGAAGCTCGCCATCAGTTCGGGATCGAGCGCGACATCTGCTGAAATATCCCCTTCATACTCAAAATCCAGCTCTTCCTTATCCAATAATTCCACGGCCTCACGAACACTATCGGCCGTGTAGTGTTTCGGATTTCCAAAGTTGGAATAGGAGAGCAAGGCAACGCGTGGCTCGTGCCCCAGGCGGCGGGCAACTTCCGCGGCTTCTTTTGAAATTGAGACCAGCTCTTCCGCGGTTGGCAGGGTTGTTACCGTCGTATCCGCCATGAAGACTGTCCGGTCCCGCCCGACAATGATTGAAACGCCGATCACACGCTGATCGGGCTTTGGATCGATCACCTTCTGGATTTCTTTGAAAGCAACAGAGAAACGGCGGGTTACGCCGGTGAGCACCGCGTCCGCATCGCCCATGGCAACCATGCAGGCGGCGAAAATATTCCGGTCCCGGTTGACAAGGCGGGCGCAATCGCGAAACAGGTAGCCTTTACGTTGCAGCCGTTCATACAGGAAACTGTAGTATTTTTCCCGATGTTCCATTTCACTGGCGTTATAAATCTCAAGAGTTTCGGAGCCATCGATGCCAATTTCGGCCATGATTTTCTTAACTTCATTTTCGCGCCCAAGCAAAACCGGTATTCCGTAACCCGCCTTCTGAAATTCGACAGCCGCGCGGATGACTTTTTCCTCTTCACCTTCGGCAAAGACGACGCGGCGCGGCGCGGCGCGCACCTCATCCAGAATAAGTTGCAAGGAACCTGCCGTCGGATCAAGGCGAGCGCGAAGCTCGTTGCGATAGGCAAGTTCATCAATGATGGGTCGACGGGCGACACCGCTGTCCATCGCGGCCTTAGCAACAGCGGTCGGAACATGGCTTATCAGGCGCGGATCAAACGGCACGGGAATGATATAGTCCGGACCATAGATAGGACGCTTGCCTTTATAGGCGGCGGCGACTTCGTCGGGCACGTCCTCACGCGCCAGCTCCGCCAGAGCTTCCGCCGCGGCAATTTTCATCTCCTCGTTGATCGTCGTCGCACGAACATCGAGAGCGCCTCGAAAAATATAGGGGAAGCCGAGAACATTGTTCACCTGGTTCGGGAAATCAGACCGGCCCGTCGCCACAATTGCATCTTTCCGCACTTCCGCAATTTCTTCCGGACGAATTTCCGGATCGGGATTCGCCATTGCGAAGATTATGGGTTTGTCTGCCATGGATTTTACCATATCCTTGGTGACTGCCCCTTTCACAGACAAGCCAAGGAATATATCCGAGCCGATCATGGCATCTTCAAGGGTGCGCGCGTCCGTCGCAACCGCATGGGCGGATTTCCACTGATTCATTCCTTCTTCACGGCCTTGGTATATGACGCCTTTTGTATCACACAGAATCGCGCTGTCATGCGGCAGTCCCATTGCCTTTATCAGTTCAAGACAAGCGATAGCCGCCGCCCCTGCGCCATTCACCACGACTTTGGTATCTTTCAGGTTTCGTCCTGTCAGATCCAGCGCGTTGATAATTCCCGCCGCGCAAATAATCGCCGTGCCATGTTGGTCGTCATGAAACACCGGGATATCCATAATTTCCCGGAGGCGCTGCTCAATTATAAAACATTCCGGCGCTTTGATATCCTCTAGATTTATGCCACCAAAGCTCGGCCCCATCAGGCGGATACAATTCACCAGTTCATCGACATCTTCGCTGTCAAGTTCCAGATCAAAGCAATCGATATCGGCAAACCGCTTGAACAGGACCGCCTTTCCCTCCATCACCGGTTTTGACCCCAATGCCCCAAGGTTGCCAAGACCGAGTACGGCCGTCCCGTTGGAAATTACGGCAACGCGATTTCCCTTGGTGGTGTAATCATAAACCCGCTCCGGGTCATCCGCGATAGCAAGACAAGGTCCCGCCACGCCGGGAGAATAGGCAAGCGAGAGGTCGCGCTGTGTCGCCACAGCCTTTGTTGCCACGATTTCAAGTTTTCCAGGCTTACCCTGCGCGTGATATCGCAAGGCCTCTTCATACTGGCTGAAATCCGGTTTATCACTCATCGACCCGCGTTCCTGTCCTAATTCTGTTCTCTAACTATTCGTAAAAATATCTGACAAAGCAGTTGGAAAAATAGCCTGCTATGGTAGTTTTCCTTCATGCCTACCCTAGTCAAAACCAAGTCGCAACTGAATAAATCGGCAACTCCCATGATGGCGCAATATCTGGCCATCAAGGAAGAGCATCCCGACAGCCTGCTTTTTTACCGGATGGGTGATTTTTACGAACTGTTTTTTCAGGATGCGGAGATTGCCGCGGCATCACTTGACATTGCGCTCACGAAACGGGGGAAGCACGCGGGAGAGGATATTCCGATGTGCGGCGTGCCGGTTCATTCAGCAGATGGGTATTTGCAAAAATTGATCCGCAAGGGCCATCGTGTCGCGGTTGCGGAACAAACCGAAAGCCCGGCGGAAGCAAAAAAGAGAGGGTATAAGGCGGTTGTCGCGCGCGAGGTTGTACGGCTGGTGACACCCGGAACGATAACCGAAGATAACCTGCTGGACGCCCGCAGCCATAATTTTCTCCTGGCGATGGCACGTGTCGGCAAGGACCACGCAATGGCATGGCTGGATATCTCAACGGGAGAGTTCTTTGCGACAGCAACTCGCCCTGAAGAACTGGGAGCTCACTTGTCCCGTCTCCAGCCAGGAGAAATACTTGTTTCCGAAAAATGGCTGGAAGACGGAGAAATTGTCGAACTGACATCTGAATGGGAGAAGGCCCTGACACCGCTTCCCTCTGTCCGTTTCGATAGCCAGAATGGTGAGAAGCGCCTGAAAAAGCTGTTCGATGTCGCTACCCTTGACGCGTTTGGCGCATTTAGTCGCGCGGAACTGGCAGCTGCTGGCGCCCTTGTAGATTATGTGGAGCTTACCCAGAAGGGGAAATTTCCGCTGATCAAGCCGCCAGTTCAAATGGCAACAAATGATGTTATGTCGATTGACTCGGCGACGCGGCGGAACCTTGAATTAACCCGCACCATGAGCGGGGAGCGAAGCGGTAGCCTGTTGGCAACCATTGACCGGACCGTGACAGGCGGCGGTGGACGGCGACTGGCCGCAGATATTTCGAGCCCTCTCACACAGCCTGCCGAAATAATGAAACGACTTGATATGGTCAGTTATTTTGTCGGAGATCATGAGCGCCGGGAACGGCTTCGAGATATTTTACGGCGATGTCCTGATACGGAAAGAGCATTATCTCGTTTGATGCTGGGACGCGGCGGACCGCGAGATCTTGTGTTAATTCGTGATGGACTCGCAGAAACAGCCAATATCCGTGACGCCCTTACGCGAAGGAATCTCGATACCTTGCCTGAGGCATTGACAGCCGCAAGCGAGCAATTGGGATTTCATGCGGAACTGGTAGAAACCCTGAAAGCTGCCCTTGCACCAGATGTCCCATTGTTGGCGCGCGACGGCGGGTTTATTGCTCGCGGCTTTCGTGCGGATCTTGACGAGTTTCGCACCCTTCGTGACGAGAGCAGGCGTCATATTGCAGGCTTGCAGGCCGCCTACGCAAAAGAAGTGGGCATCCCCTCGCTCAAAATAAAACATAACAATGTCCTCGGTTATTTTATCGAAATTACCCCGCGATTCGTCGAGAAAATGACCGATGATTTCATCCATCGGCAGACAATGGCCAACGCTGTGCGTTATTCGACAGTTGCCTTGGGGGAGCTGGAAGACAAGATTTCCCGTGCGGCTGACCGGGCACATGCGTTGGAACTGACGCTATTCGACGAACTGGTCGCCCAGATCAAAGAAACAGGTGCGGCGATTCTCGCTGCCGCAAGTGCTATCGCGGAAATCGATGTTGCCGCCAGCCACGCGGAACTGGCGATCGAGCAATCCTATTGCCGTCCTGTTGTCGATGACAGCCTCGGTTTCGAAATTACAGGCGGGCGCCATCCCGTTGTCGAAATAGCCCTTAAAGCCGATGCGGAGGCAAACTTCGTTGCCAATGATTGCTGCCTCAATGAAGAACAGCGCCTTTGGTTGCTTACAGGCCCGAATATGGCCGGTAAGAGTACCTTCCTCCGCCAGAATGCCCTGATTGCCATACTCGCCCAGATCGGGGCTTTTGTCCCCGCAACAACCGCTCATATTGGAATAGTAGATCGTCTGTTCAGCCGTGTGGGCGCCGCCGACGATCTCGCGCGCGGCCGATCGACCTTTATGGTTGAAATGGTCGAAACAGCAGCAATTCTCAATCAGGCCGGCCCTCGCTCCCTTGTCATTCTTGATGAAATCGGACGCGGAACAGCAACCTTTGATGGTCTCTCCATTGCCTGGGCAACGGTCGAAAACCTCCATGAGGCCAATCAGTGCCGGGCCCTTTTCGCGACCCATTATCATGAGCTGACAGCCCTTGCCGGAAAACTCCCCGCCCTACAAAATCACAGTATGCGGGTTCGGGAATGGAAGGGAGATGTGATCTTCCTCCATGAAGTTGCCGAAGGCTCGGCGGATCGATCTTACGGAATCCAGGTGGCAAAACTTGCGGGGCTGCCAAAGGCGGTGATTCATCGTGCGGAAACCGTTTTGAAAGCGCTTGAGGAAAAGGATCAGGGATCCGCCGCAACGCGACTTGCCAATGATTTGCCGCTTTTTGCGACTGTCATCAAGGAAGCCAAGGAGCATGACAAGCAAAAACTCCCTTCGGAGCTTGAGGAGCGACTGGGAGAAATCAATGCTGATGACTTATCCCCACGTGAGGCCCTTTCGCTTTTGTATGAACTCAAGGAATTAATGGACAGGAACACATCTAGTTAATGACAATCGGCATAGCGATCATTAACCTAGATTCCAGCATATAATGAAATAACAACAATAAATGGGAGACATTTCATGTTTGATTTATCAGGAAAAACAGCCGTCATTACAGGGTCCAGCAAGGGCATTGGCAAGGCCATTGCACATCAGATGGCATTGGCAGGCGCAAAGGTCACGATTTCCAGCCGGAAAGCAGACATCTGCGAGGAGGTGGCTGCGGAAATCAATGCGAGCCTGCCCGAGGGAAGCAGCGGCAAGGCCGTTTCCGTCCCGTGCAATATCAACTCCAAGGAGTCCTTGCGGAACCTGGTGGACGAGACCCACAAGGTCTTCGGCGATATTCATATCCTTGTATGTAACGCCGCATTAAACCCTTATTTCGGACCATCTACGGACATCCCGGATGATGCGTTTGACAAAATCATGTCGGCAAATATCAAGTCGAACCACTGGCTTTGCAATATGGTCCTGCCGGAAATGAAAATGCGCAAGGATGGAGCAATCATCATTGTATCGTCAATTGGCGGGATTCGGGGGTCGGCGGTGCTTGGTGCCTACAGTATCTCCAAGGCCGCCGATATGCAGCTCGTTCGCAATCTTGCCGTGGAACATGGGGCCGACAATATCCGGGTCAATGCCATCGCGCCGGGCCTTATACAAACGGAATTTGCACGAGCACTGTGGGAAAACCCGGATATCCTGAAAAAGGCAACCTCCCGGGCACCCCTGCAGCGGATTGGTCAGCCTGACGAAATTGCTGGTGCCGCAGTCTACATGGCCTCTGATGCCGGAACGTTCCTGACCGGACAGACTTTGGTGATCGACGGCGGGCAGACAATAACCTGACACTTACATTTGCGTTGCTGCCAGCTGATCAATGATAAGGTTGGCAGCAACGATAAGCATGATACCCGCCACACTCAAATCCAGAATACGGGCACCTTGACGGGTCCTCATGGCAGGGGCAAATACACGCGCGCCATATCCGATGCTGAAAAACCACACGAATGATGCCGTGATAGCCCCGACCACGAAATAGACCCTTGGCATAAATTCATATCCGGCCGCTATACCGCCAAGGAGAATGACTGTATCCAGATAAACATGCGGATTAAGAAATCCGAATGCGAGCGTAAGCAGGATCGCCTTGCGCTTTGATGACGTAACTACTTCGTTTTCTTTTACTGGTTTTATTGGCGGCCATATGGCCCGGCGTAGTGACATCAGCGCAAAGGCAATCAGGAATAGTGCGCCTCCCCAGCTCGCCCAGGGTACCAGCCAGGGAAAGGCGGCAATGGCCGAGCCAAGCCCCATCGCACCAAGCAAAATCAACAAGGCGTCAATACACGCCGAGAGAAAGCAGATAATAAAAACCTGATCCCGGGCCATTCCCTGACGCAGGACAAAGAGGTTCTGCGCGCCGATGGCAATGATCAGCGCAGCCCCAATCAAGGCGCCATCGACAAACGCCCCAAAATACACGGATTACACCTTTACGGCAGGTGATCTATGTTGATGATAGGTAAGCGCGGCAAGAATGAATTCCTCCAGCTCCTTTTCCGGCAGCTGATCGTCCAGCTTAAACAGAAGCGCCCGCGTCCCGCTATATCGAAAGGTGGCTGGGTGGGCTTGCCGGAAATCATTGATCAAAGAAGTCTGACAATGAACATATAGGCCATAACTATCTGCTTCTTTCGTCGGGGCAAGACGGATTGGTGTCCCGGTTTTGGTGCTTGAATGATAGCTTGGGACACCCCATTTCAGTGTTTCGGAAATTTCAATGCCGTCGAGGCGGTCAGCTAACTCAAAAATGAGCTGCCGAAGAACCAAAAGCCGGGCCCTGATGGAGTCGGGATAGGATTTGTAAACGGCAGCAACAGCCAGATCATCAAACTCAAATTGTTTCATCACGGTTGCCCTCTCTGCAAAACCCTGTGTTATCATATAAGAAAAACACAGATAATTAAGGCTTTTCCAGCTGTTTTTTGCTACACAGCAACTCAAATAAGGAATAAGGCCGCTTGTGAAGCGACAAGCTGAGCCAGTTAATCGGAAGTGAAATGGAAAAGATTCCAAATCGTAAAGAGATTATAGACCGCCGTGCCCTTGTTCTGGCGATCGCGGAAATTGCCGAACGCCACTCCCCAAGTAGCTTCGAGTTCCGGCGGGACACTCTTAAGTTACTCAAGAAAAGCCTGGACGACGGAAACAAGGTGATTGAGAAACGGTTTCTCCAGTCCAACAAGGGGCGTGCGATGATGTACGCCCAATGCTTTCTGGTTGACCAGTTAATCCGCTCCATCTTCGATATCGCCACACAGCATGTTTATCCGTTGAGCAATCCGACACCGGAGGAGAAGCTCTCCCTCGTGGCAGTCGGTGGCTACGGCCGCGGCGAACTTGCACCCTATTCAGATGTCGATCTTCTCTTTCTCTTTCCCTACAAGCAGACCTCCTGGTGCGAACAGGTGATCGAGTTTGTGCTCTACATGCTCTGGGACCTTGGCCTGAAGGTCGGCCATTCCACGCGTAACGTCAATGAGTGCATCCGCCTTGCGAAAAAGGACACCACCATTCAAACCGCGATGCTGGAGGCCAGATACCTATGGGGCGACCAGGAAATGTTCAAAGAGATGTATCGCAAATACATGAAAGAGGTCGTTGCCGGGCATAGCCGTGAATTTATCGATGCCAAACTTCAGGAGCGCAAAGAACGTCATGAGCGTTTCGGCAATTCGCGCTATGTGGTGGAACCGAATATAAAAGAAGGGAAGGGTGGCCTGCGCGACCTTCAAACATTATTCTGGATCGCGAAATTCCTGCATGGCACCACAGATATCTCCAAACTGGTCGAGCTTGGGGTTTTCACAGAAAAAGAACGAAGAAAATTCACTAAAGCGTCTAACTTTCTCCGCTCTGTTCGATGCCATTTGCATTACCTGACGCACCGCCCTGAAGAGCGGATCACCTTTGATGTGCAGCCTGAACTTGCGAAACGACTGCAATATAAAGATCATGCGGGGACTAAAGGCGTCGAACGGTTCATGAAGCATTATTTCCTCGTCGCCAAGGACGTCGGGGACCTGACCCGGATTTTCTGCGCCAATCTTGAGGCGGAGCAACAAAAGATGAGCCGCCTGCCCATTCCCCGCCTGGGACTTGGAAAGCGGAAGCTGAAAGGATATGTCGTCGAAAGCGGCCGTATCAATGTGAGCGATGATGACGACTTCAAGAAAGACCCCATCAAGATGCTCGAATTGTTTCATCTGGCACAGGAAAAGGGGCTGGACGTACATCCAAATGCACTTCGCCTGATCCGGCAGGATTTGCGGTTGGTAAACCGGAGCCTGCGCAGCGACCCGAGGGCAAACCAGCTTTTCCTTGAAATGATGACAAGCCGAAAGGATCCGGAGACCACCTTGCGCCGGTTGAATGAAGCGGGCGTTTTTGGTCGTTTTATCCCCGATTTCGGTCGCGTCGTCGCCCAGATGCAGCATGACATGTATCATGTCTATACGGTGGACGAGCATACGATCCGGGCCATCGGAATCGTCTCGCAGATTGAGGCAGGCGCCCTTGCAGAAGACCATCCGCTCTCTCACAAGATCATGCCCAAGATCATATCGCGTAATGTTCTCTATTGTGCGGTATTAATTCATGATATCGCCAAGGGCCGCGGCGGCGATCATTCGATTTTAGGGGCCGAGGTGGCTGAAAAACTCTGCCCGCGGCTCGGGCTCTCCCCGTCCGAAACTGAGACGGTTGCCTGGTTGGTCCGATATCATCTTGCCTTCAGCGGCTTTGCGTTCAAACGTGATATTTCCGATCCGAAGACCGTTGAAGATTTTGTGGAAATCGTTCAAAGCCCGGAACGACTGCGATTGTTGCTCGTTTTGACTGTTGCCGATATCCGCGCTGTCGGGCCAAATGTCTGGAATGGCTGGAAGGGCCAGTTGCTTCGCGAACTCTATTATGTCGCCGAGAATGCTCTTACCGGCGGCCATGTCTCAGAGGGACGGTCCGCGCGAGCAAAGCATTGTCAAGACGAATTACGGGATCAGCTTAAGGGTTGGACAAACGATGAGGTCGAAAGCCATATCGGGCGCTTCTACCAATCCTATTGGATCGCAACCAGTAAAGAAGACCGTATGGTACATGCAGAACTGATGCGAACTGCGGATAAGGAAGGATCGCTTTTTACCATTGAAGCAAAAAGCGACCCCTTTCGCGCAATTACTGAGGTGATCGTATATACGGCGGACCATCCGGGATTATTCTCACGCATTACCGGCGCCATGTCAGTAAGCGGCGCCAATATTGTTGACGCAAAAATCCACACAACAACGGACGGCATGGCGCTTGATACCTTTTACATTCAGGATTCAGAAGGCAAAGTATACGACCAGCGCGGCCGGATGATGAAATTGCGCCAGGCCATAGAAGACACATTACAAGGTGTTCGCAAACCGCATCTGGAAATTGTTGATCGCCGGGAGTCCAGCCTTCCCAGCCGGACGGAGGTGTTCACCGTTCAGCCAAGCGTTATTCTGGACAACAAAGCCTCGAACACCCATACGGTTATCGAAGTCAGAGGACGTGATCGACCGGGCCTTCTTGCAAAACTGACACGAACGTTGTTCACCTTGTCTCTCTCCATCTCCTCTGCCCATATCGCAACCTATGGAGAGAGAGCGGTTGACGTTTTCTACGTCAAGGACAGTTTCGGCCTGAAAATTACCAACAAGGTCAAGCTTGCAAATATCGAAAAGAAACTGCTTCTCGCTCTTACGGAAGACATGATCCCGAAAAGAAAATCGGCACGGGCAAAAAAAGCAGCGAGCAGCGGAAGCTGATGGGCAGTACAGGCTTAGCTGTGGTATAGGGCATTATGAGTTTGATTAAGTCCGTTGCCACCGTTGGTGGCTTTACCATGATAAGCCGTGTGCTCGGTTTCATTCGCGATATCCTGATGGCCTCAGTGCTTGGAGCCGGACCGGTCGCGGACGTATTTCTTGTTGCCTTCCGCATTCCCAATATGTTCCGTCGACTGGTGGCAGAGGGCGCCTTCTCCGCAGCCTTTATCCCACTATTTGCTCGCAAGCTGGAAAGCGAGGGCAAAGAAATGGCCTTGGAGTTTGCCAGTCACAGCCTTAGTGTCCTGACTGGTTTTCTCCTCATTTTCTCTGCCCTGTTCATGATTTTCATGCCGTTAATGATGCAGTTTCTCGCGCCGGGATTTGAAGTCGGCGGCATGCGATATGAACTCGCCGTCGATTATACCCGCATCACCTTTCCCTATCTGACAGCCATGGCCATCGTTGCCCTGCTTGGCGGTGTCTTGAATGCATTTTACAAGTTCGCGGCAATGGCGGCGGCGCCTATCCTCCTAAATATCATATTGATCGGCAGCCTTCTCCTGGCCTTTGAACAACGCGAAGAGACAGTCGGTTTTATCTTGTGCTGGGGCGTTGCCGCCGCCGGCGTCGCACAAATTATCTATCTCGTCATCGCCTGTTGGCGTTCCGACATCAAAGTGCCCCTTGAACTTCCGGTGATAAACAAGGACATAAAACGCCTTTTTCAGCTAATGCTTCCGGGCATGCTCGGTGCGGGGGTCATGCAGATCAACATTCTTGTCGGCACAATTATCGCGTCCTTCCTAGCGACCGGCTCCATTTCCTATCTTTATTATGCAGACCGGGTGTATCAACTCCCTCTTGGCGTAATCGGAATTGCGGTCGGTACGGCGCTTCTTCCTATGCTCTCACGGCAATTACGCAGCGGAGAAGAGAAAACTGCGCTCAACAGCATGAACCGAGCCGTGGAGCTTTCCATGCTTCTGACCCTACCCGCCGCCGCCGCCCTCATGATTATACCAGAGGAAATTGTTACCGTTCTTTTCCAGCATGGTGAATTTACTGCCACAGCGAGCCTTGCGACGGCCACCGCGTTATTTGCCTTTGCAACCGGACTTCCGGCTTATGTGCTTGTAAAAATCCTGGCACCGGGCTTTTTCGCGCGGGAAGACACCACAACACCGGTGATTGCAGGCGTTCTCTCCATGATCCTGAATGTCGTTCTGAGCCTCATTCTGATCCGTTATATCAATCATGTAGGTATTGCGGTTGCAACGTCCCTCTCTTCCTGGTTCAACGTCATTTTTCTGTTCAGCATTCTTCGTAGGCGTGGTCACTATACGGCTGATACCAGACTAATGCGCCGTCTCGCCGGAATGTTCCTTGCCACAATAATAATGGCCGGAGGCTTGTTTGTTGCACGTGAATTTTTAAGCAGTTCTCTCGCAGGAGACGCAACAGATAGAATTCTCGCCCTTGTTGCCTTGGTCGCGGGCGGCGGCGGCATATATGCCATCGGCGTTCTGATAACAGGCGCCGCCCCGCTTCAGGATATCAAAAACATGCTCAAACGTCGTCCGAACGCGTAAATCTGTTGACGATACGCAAGGCGCCTGCAATAAGGCCGGTTCCCAGCCCGGACGGTCCTGAAGATCAGCCTGTCAATGTAGGGCTCGTGTCCAAAGCGTGAGGATCTTTTGAAATGTCTCGTATTTTCTCCGGCGTTCAGCCTACCGGTAACCTTCATCTCGGCAATTATCTCGGCGCAATCCGTAATTTCGTCGGACTGCAGGACAACTACGAGTGCATTTACTGTGCCGTGAATATGCATGCCATTACGGTCTGGCAGGACCCTGAGGATCTCCGTAACAATACACGAGAAGTCGCCGCCGCTTACCTGGCCGCAGGCGTCGATCCGAAGCGGTCCATCATTTTTGCGCAAAGCAGCGTTTCCGCGCATGCCGAACTTGCCTGGATTTTCAACTGCGTTGCCCGCCTTGGGTGGCTCAACCGGATGACCCAGTTCAAGGAAAAGGCCGGCAAGAATCGTGAAAATGCCTCCGTAGGACTTTATGCCTATCCAAATCTGATGGCCGCAGATATTCTGGCCTATAAGGCAACCCATGTTCCCGTCGGGGAGGACCAGAAACAGCATCTGGAACTCACCCGTGATATCGCTCAAAAATTCAACAAAGACTATGGAACGGAAACTTTCCCGCTGGTAGAACCCCTTATCTTTGGTGAAGCGACCCGCGTTATGTCATTGCGCGACGGATCGAAAAAGATGTCGAAATCAGACCCGAGTGATTATTCACGCATAACCTTCACCGACGATCGCGACAGTATTGCGATGAAACTTCGCAAGGCACGTACAGATCCTGATCCGCTTCCCGAAAAACTGGACGAGTTGGATAAGCGTCCGGAGGCCGCCAACCTTGTGGGTATTTATGCGGCGCTCGCCGACATGAGCAGGCAACAGGTGCTGGATGAGTTTTCCGGTGCCGCCTTCTCGACCTTCAAACCGGCGCTGACCGACCTTGCCGTCGAAAAATTCGGCCCGATTGGCGAGGAAATGAAACGTCTCCGTGCCGACCCGGGTCATGTGGATGCCGTCTTGAAGGATGGCGCAGAACGTGCATCGGCCCTTGCCGCACCAGTGCTGGCGGAGGTCAAAGACATTGTCGGCTTTCTTCTGGCGCGTTAGCTCTGCTTGTAAGTTCGAGCAAAAGGACATACATCTTGGTCTGGGATCGAATGAATGATCTGGTGACAGGGCGGAGAAGATGAGCGAAATCGGGAACGACGGCAAAGAAACTAAACGAATTGGGCGGCGCACCGATGCAATAAAGGAAGGGGCGAAGAGAAGCTGGAAAGTCTTCGCCCTTCTGATCTTGCTGTTTTTGATCCTTTACTACCCAATCGGCATGATCACGATCAATAATATCGAGGATGACACGTCATTCGTGCCGACGGGTAAAAATGTTGTCGCGGGCGGCAGTCATGCCGTGGACATGATGGCCGGCCTGATCGACCGTGAGATTAACGTCAATCGCTGGACAGCAAATGATCCGTTCTTCATGCCCTCAGCTGCACTTGACAACATGCCAAACTATCAGCAAGGCATCATTTCCGCGCTTGCGCGTTTTGGCTTTGAGCTCACAGACCAGATAGGCCGCACGCGGGGTTCAAGCCAGACTGACCCGGACTTGCAGGAAGCCGCTGGCCTTTTACAATATTCCGGAACGAAATGGGCTTGGGATCCGACAATTTCCCTTTTGCCCACCGCCGCCTCTGAAGAACAATATGAGAAAGCCCGCAACTCGCTAATCGATTATAACAAGCGGCTAGCCGAAGGAAATGCCGTCTTCGAAAGGCGCGCCGATAATTTGCTTGCAACCCTGGACCGGATTGCACTTGATATGGGCTCCTCTACCGCAACCATTGATCAGCATGTCGACGAAAATTCGGGCGGTTTCATTGATTTCCAAGCAGACAATATTTTCTATGGCGTCAAGGGACAGAGTTATGGCTATTACATGCTATTAAAGGCGCTTTCCCAAGATTTCGAAAGCCTAATCAAGGAACGTGGATTGACCAATGCTTGGGCACAAATGCTCGACAGCTTCAAATATGTGATTGATCTTGATCCTTTTATCATCGTCAATGCAGCACCGGATTCCCAGTTTCTCCCCAACCACCTTACAGCACAGGGATTTTATGTGTTACGTGCCCGGACACAGCTCCAGGAAATCAGCAACATTCTCTTGAAATAACTGCGCCGATAGTGGCAGGATAATTTTCAACTTGAACAAGTGGCGGAGCCTATATGTCTGACGATACCCATAGTGGTGTGCGAAACAAATTCCTTGTTGTCGTGGATGACACGCCCGAATGCAAATCAGCTATCCGCTTTGCGAGCCGTCGCGCCTGGCACGTCGGGGGAGGCGTGATCCTGTTATACGTTATTGAGCCACCCGAATTTCAGCATTGGATGGGCGTTGAGCAGGCGATGCGAGAGGAAGCCCGCGAAACCGCAGAGGAACTTCTACAGAATCTCGCAGAGGAAATTCAGAAAGAAACCACACTCGTACCGGAGTTCGTGATCCGTGATGGTTACAAAAAGGAAGAAGTTCTTGCCCTGATCGAAGAGGATTCCGATATCCGGGTTCTTGTCTTGGCCGCCTCTCCCGAATCTGGAGGCCCCGGTCCTTTGATCAAAAGCCTGGTTGGAGAAATGTCAGGAACATTTGCAATTCCAATCACTGTCGTTCCTGGCAACTTGACAACTCGACAGTTGGATGCCGTAACCTGAGGGCCGCCTCATTGTTTTCCTGGAAACAACTGGGTGATTCGAAGTTTGAAGCGTTTTAATTTGATGAAAATTTTGCGTTTATTTATAGACACTTGCTTAAACATATGAAATGTCAGAGATATTTCGACGGTGAAAATCATCGCTTGATCTTGGCATGTACGGAAGACATATTTCCTCATCGTTTCGGAATGTAGTTTTACCCGTCCGACTCTACATATAGTGCCTGTTTATATACGACCTGCTATATTTTGTATAATTCGTTTGAAAACGTAATTTTAGAGCATAGAGAACAACACAGTTCGTCACAATGCAGCTACTCAAATCCAGTTTAAAATCCAATAGAATTGCGACCTTGGCGGTGATCCTGCTGGCGATGGCTTATGTGGTGCCCGAATTTATCGGCAGCATACAAAACCCGCTATCAGCGTCAGGCGGCTCTAGCGATAAGTCGGTCGCCAAAATTACGGCAAGGCACGGCCAGTTCGACCTTGCTTCATTGGATGCCGCTCTTTCAGAGGTAAGTTTCCGGCTTGATGACGTTCGAGATGGCGGGCCGGTGCCCCGGTTCTATGTTGATCGGATACCTGTCGATATTCTTGAAGTGAACGATGTTGAAAAACGCAAGAAAACCTTCATCAAACTGGTTTTACCGCAGATTCTGAGCATCAATGAGAATATTGAAGTGCAGAGAGAGCGGCTGACAGGTTTGTTGGAAAAGAAGTCCGCGGGCGCTCCCCTGAAAGCGAATGATCGCAAATGGTTGCAAGAGCTCGCTTCGCGCTATCGTGAAGAGTCCGTTGAACCGGCAGCGCTTCTAGAGAAGGTGGACAAAATCCCGGTTTCAATTGCTTTAGCGCAGGCCGTCGAAGAATCGGGCTGGGGGACGTCGCGCTTTGCCCGTGAAGGAAACGCTCTCTTTGGGCAGCGAGTCTGGGCAACAGGCAAGGGAATTGTTCCGGAAGACAGGAGTGAAGATGAAACTCACGAAGTCAGGGCCTTTAAATCGATAGCCGATTCCATTCGATCCTATGTGCACAATCTGAATGTTCACCCCGCATATGAGGAGTTTCGTGAAGCCCGTGCCTCGAACCGATCGGGGCCTGACACGAGGGCGAGTGATCTTCGGTTGGTCGATACACTTGATGTATATTCCGAAAAGGGGCAGGAATATGTGGATAACCTGCGCAACCTGATCAAGACAAACAGGTTCCAGGATTTTGAAGATGCAATCCTTTCCCCCGAGCGGCTGGCTGACAACCGCCCCTGAGCCAACAAATATTTCCTCATCCACCTCCGGCCAAAACTTCCGTCTCGCAAATCGTTGCGGGATATGAAAATATAGTCTCCGACCTATTCTCAAAAACAATGTAGGCCCATTAATTGGTGCGCCCGCAATAAAAAGAAAAAGGGGGAGATCATGGGACGACTGGAAAACAAGATTGCGCTGGTAACCGGCGCCGCGACCGGGATCGGCCTGGCGACAGCCCGCCGCTTCATTGAAGAAGGCGCGAAAGTCTTCATGACAGATATCAATGAAGAAGCCGGAAAAACGGCCGTAGAGGAATTCGGAAGTCAGGCAATATTCGTCGTTCAGGATGTCGCAATCGAAGAGCATTGGAAATCGGTTATGCAAACCGTTCTTTCAGAATCGGCGGGGCTTGATATCCTCGTCAATAATGCCGGGATACTCTCAATCGGTGACCGGCAGACAATTGAGGATACGGATCTTTCTCATTGGCAGGCCATTCAGAAAGTAAATGTGGAAGGCGTTTTCCTGGGATGTCAATCGGCTGTCAGAGCTATGAAGGGCAGAGGTGGCGCAATCGTCAATCTTTCCTCCGTCGCCGCCATCATCGGGACCCCGCATCTTCTGGCCTATGGCGCCTCAAAAGCGGCGGTTCGACAATTAACGAAATCGGTCGCCATTCATTGCGCCAACCGGGGTTATGGTATTCGCTGCAACTCAGTCCATCCGGATCCTGTCCGGACAAATATGGGTGACGCACTGATGGGTATGTATGGCAACGACATCGAGGCCGGCTGGAACGCCATCCCGGACCGGATACCTATCAAAACGCCGAGTGAGCCGGTCGATATCGCGAACGGTGTCCTGTTTCTGGCATCTGAGGAAGCACGCCATATAACCGGGGCAGAGCTTGTTATAGATGGCGGCCTCACCGCCATTTAATTTCACTGAAAATTCATGAGAGGAAATGATCGATGAAAATTGATCACAACGAACTACACAAGTTCATCGAGGCCCTTTTAACTGCGACGGGCAGTTCACCAACCGAAGCAAAGATCGTCACCGATCATCTGGTCCTTGCCAATCTTTCCGGCCATGACAGTCATGGCGTCGGCATGATTCCAGCTTATATGACGAATTTGAAGGCCGGGCTGCTGCATCCAAACCAGCATGTCGAAATGGTGCAGCAGAACGGATCGATGCTGGTTTTCGATGGCAGGGCCGGATATGGTCAGGTCGTTGCCCGGGAAGCGATGGAACAGACCATCAAATTGGCGCAGGAAACAGGCCTTGCTCTTTCTGCGCTCCGCAATGCGCACCATATCGGGCGGGTCGGGACATATGGGGAGCAATGCGTCGATGCCGGGTTGGTTTCGTTGCATTTTGTCAATGTAACGGGACATCGCCCTTTGGTGGCGCCGCACCGTGGTGCCGATGCCCGCTATGGCACAAATCCAATCTGCATTTCCCTGCCGGACACAGCGAAAGAGCCCCGTATCATTCTTGATTTCGCCACAAGCAAGGTCGCCCTTGGTAAGTTACGTGTCGCAAACAACAGCGGCAAGGAAGTTGCAGAAGGCCTCGTCATCGACAAACACGGCAATCCGACAACGGATCCCGGCGTCATGTGGGAAGAAGAGGTCGGCGCGCTTCTACCAATCGGCGAGCATAAAGGCTATGGCCTCGCGCTGATGTGCGAACTCCTAAGTGGGGCGATTGGTGGCGGCGGCACGATCCAGCCCGGGAACCATCGCGATACCCGCATCATCAATAGCATGCTTACTATTCTGATCGACCCTAGCCGCCTGACCGATACCGATTATATCGCCAGCGAGATGAAAGCCATGTGCGATTATGTCCGCCAATCACCACCGCGCAAAGGACATGACAATGTGATCCTGCCGGGCGATCCTGAACGTGAACAACGGAATCTACGACGGGCGAACGGCATTGAGATCGATAACGAAACATGGCGACAGATAATGGAAGCAGCAGAAGAATACGGCGTCAGACCGTAACTCTCATTTGAGCGAGTTCTTCTTATATATAAGAGCAAGTGCTTATTTTTTAAGGTTTTTCAGCAGATCTCCGGCAGCCGTCGCTGCCAATCCTGTGTCGCCTGCGCAAAGAAGAAAATCGAATCCTTGGGCGAACAGGTCATTTGTCTGCTTCGGCCCTTTTGAAATGCAGCCAAGAAATGCCGGGCTCGCCTTGATCTTGTCCCGCGCCTCCTCGAAAAGGGCCTTCACTTCCGGATCATCAAACTCGGCGAGTTTGTTAATACTCCCAGAAAGATCATTCGGCCCGATGAACAGCATGTCGACCCCGTCAACGGCGGCAATACTCTCAATATTGCCAACTGCTTCTTTGGTTTCAATCTGGCAGATGATCATCAGATCTTTATCAAGATTGTCCCGGTATTCTTGCGCCGTGCGACCGTAACCACCAGCCCTGGCGGCCCCAAAACCCGCGCTTCGGATTCCGGTTGGCGGATAACGGCAGGCGGCGACGGCGGCGCGCGCCTCCTCTGCCGTATTGACCGACGGGATCATAACCCCGTCCATTCCCGCGTCAAGTCCGCGCTTGATCAAGACTGTATCGTTCCACGGCACCCGCATCAGTACCGTTACCTCATTAACCGAACGAGCCGCGCGATATTGATCGATAGCCGTTTGAAGGCTGCCCGAACCATGTTCGTGATCGATCATCAGGGCATCGAACCCGGCGCCAGCGACGATCTCCGCCATATCGGAGGAATTTGAAAACAACCAGCAAGCCGCGGCCTTTTCTCCAGCCTGTAATTTTTCTTTTAGCTTATTCGGGCGATACATGACAGTTTCTCATTGTTGGGGCGAATTTATTTCGCGATGTAAAAAAGGGATCCGAACCAACGCCAACGGCGATCTGGTCCAAGTAGCGTACAATTAATTCGGCCTCGACCGGGCTTAAAAGCGGCGGCAAGCCGTATCTCGATCCTTGAATCACCAATTTTCTCGATGGGGACCGCCCCGCCCGTTTGATTGGAAGAGAAGCAGGATAATCCATTCAGGTTCCCATAGTTTTCCGCAATGGTGAAACCGAAATTCGGCGGGTTGCGTTTTAGAAAATTGTCTGACGGTGTCACATCCGTTACGCGCAGCGGCAAGGCATTTGCCGCCAAGCGGAACCGTCCGATCCCCCCATAATTCTCGCTCATGGCAAATCGGGGAAGCTCCAGCCGGTCATGACCGGAATAGGAAACGCCGGACTGCTGTCCGAATGCCGCCTTGAATCCGATGTCCCGGATAACCGCTTTTACCTCACTGCCATATTCGCCATACGGATAAGCAAAAATGGCGGGGACAAAGCCCAGCTCCGCCTGAAACTGTTCGCTTGCCAATTTAATGTCTGCTTCTATTTCCTCGGCGCTCATCAAGGGAAGATGTGCATGGCTGTAGGTATGATGTCCGATGTGCACGCCTGCATCCCGCAACTCTCTTATCTGATCCCAGTTCATGGAACCTGGAAATTGCTTTTCCACGCCTTCTACGGCCACAAAAACAGTGAAGGGCAAGTTCGCCTCTTTAAGCAGAGGCCAGGCAATGTCGTAAACGGACTGATATGCATCATCGATCGTGATCGCAACTGTCCTGTCCGGCAAAGATTCACCGTTTTCCAGCCGATCAACGATTTCATTGAGTGGCAAAACGGTATATTTGCCGTTTTTCAGCTCCTGAATATGTTCCTTGAACTGATCAACACGGATATTGGTGGAGGTGTGCTGGTCTTCCCCAAACCGGTGATACATGATCACACTCGCCCAGTCGGCTGCCCTCGCCGTGCTGTGCCATGCCAATGATAAGATGATCATTGCCACAAGTGAAACTGCCTGAAATTTTTGTACTCTAGTCAATCTCATCGATCCTTAACTCGCCTCTCATACCCCGGGCTTATCCATCATCCGGCTTCCTGCCGCTCTATCAGAAAGGGTAGGATATCGGCGTGGTTTAAACAATTGGTAATGCCACCATTCATTCTGATAAAAATCCCAACCCGCCGCCGTCATCAGGCCCAGAAGAATAGCACGGTTGCGCTGAGCTTCCGCTGAAATATCCCGCGCGCCATGAAAAGATGTTGCGGTCATCGCATCGAAGTCCGTTCCCATTTCGAGTTCTTGTCCGCTGCTGTCAATGAGCGTCAGGTCAATCGCCGCGCCACGTGAATGCGGGGAACCGTTAGAAGGATGCGAGAGGAAATCCGCGTTCGGTGTGTGATCCCATAAAGCCTGCACTGCCTCTGTCGGGCGAAATCCGTCAAATAACTTGAATTTCAAGTCCAGAGCAGCGGCAAGGTCAATCGCGCGTTGCAGTTTTTCAGCGGACTCCAGGAGCAGGAAGCAGGCGCCCCGCCGGTAGACAGGCGCACCGGTAAAATTATTCGCAGTCGCATATCGCAGGTCAAGCTCGACATTGAAGTCAGTTGGAGTAATTTCGGTTAAACTCTCATTTAGGGACATTTCAAACCTATTTACTTGAATTCACGCGACATTGGGCGTAACACTCTGGCCTCACGGAGACCCTACATGGCGCGACTACGGAAGGCAATATTATGAAGATACTGGCGTTTGATACAGCGCTTAATGCCTGTTCTGTCGCCATAACGGACGATCATGATGTTCTCGCACATATTCATGAAAAGCGCCGTCGGGGCCATGCGGAAACATTAATGCCCATGATTGAGGGATTAATGGGAGGTATCGGACTTGCCTATAGGGATATTGACCTGATTGCGGTTACCGTTGGCCCAGGAACCTTTACGGGCCTTAGGATAGGTCTTGCGGCAGCACGCGGCATGTCCCTCGCTGCGCGAAAGCCGCTTGTCGGCGTTACAACACTGGAAGCATTGGCTGCGGCGGTGCCTGAGGAAATGACCCAAGAGCGCCCCGTGATCGCGACCGCGGACGCGCGGCGGGGAGAAATTTACCTGCAAAGCTTCGATGTGAGTGGCGGTGATAAAATCATTTCACCACTGACACCTGCGAAAGCCTGCAAAATAGAAACGGCTCTCGCGTCAGCAGGGGTGGAAAAGGCGGTCGTTGTCGGGTCTGGGGGCTCTTTGCTCCAAAACCAGCCCGGATTTGATGAAGCAAGGTACCAGATTCTCGACCTGGATGAAGATCCGGATGCCCGGCATGTCGCTCGCATCGCCGTTTGTCGGGGCATGCCACCCCGGAATTCCGCGGCGCCCGCGCCTCTTTACCTGCGGGCGCCTGATGCGAAGTTACCCGGCGGCCGGACCCCTGTTTCCCTTAATCGTTAATCCAATGCAAGAAAACGACTTTTCAGTTGAGTTTTTCGAAAGTATATCCGCTGCGCCACTCGCCGCCGCCATACATGGCCGATGCTTTATGCCAGGCTGGAGCGAATCTGATTTTGTCTCGACACTCAGCATTCCTGGGACTGTGCTTGAAGTGCTTAGCCTTGCCAACGCCCCAGTAGCAATTGCACTTTATCGGCAGGTTACAGACGAAGCGGAAATATTGACCCTGGGTACACTGCCTGCCCATCGCAGAAATGGAATAGCCGGCCAACTTCTCGAAAATGGCTTCAATTATTTACGCCATAACAATGCAACATGCCTCTTCCTGGAAGTCGGGACCGACAATATTCCTGCGTTGCGTCTTTACAGGTCAAACGGTTTTGTTGAAACCGGACGGCGCCCAAATTATTACAATCATGGCACAGGATATGAAGACGCGCTTATGATGAAACGACTACTTTAACCTATAAGCAGGCAAATAAACGTTAATTTCGAGACAAACGTTGATTTGCCGAATTTTTTTTCTTTATTCTATTTTACATTCTATTTTTGAACATATATTGACTATACACTATAAGACATTCAATTTTAATGGAGGTTTGTTCACGATGTCTGAGAAAATTGAAAAGCTGGAACTTCTCGCTCTGACAACGGACATTGTGACGTCCCATTTATCACGCAACCCTGTTGGGGCCGGGGAAATATCCACATTAATCAAGGATGTGTACGCAACACTTTCAACCGTCGGTGAAATGACGGAAGAGGAAGAGAAGCCGGAACCGGTTGTTGCGATCCGCAAATCCATCCATCCGGACTATATCATCTGCCTTGAAGACGGAAAAAAGCTGAAAATGCTGAAGCGGCACCTTAAAACTTCGTATGATATGACACCCGAGGAATATCGCGAACGCTGGAACCTTCCGGCAGACTATCCCATGGTCGCACCGAATTATGCCGAGCAACGGCGAAATCTGGCCAAGAAGATCGGCCTTGGCACCCGACGCAAGAAAGCTCAAAGCAAGTAATTTTTACTTTCGCTGGCCCCAGAAAAATTATTTGTATAAAATCATGACTGCTGACGGGAGTAACAGCAGCCATTAGACTATATTGAGGATCGTATGCCTACTCGCCTGGAACAGATCTGCCTTGACAAGGGCCTCCGCATGACAGAACAGCGCCGGGTTATTGCGCGCGTGTTATCGGAGTCGCAAGACCATCCGGATGTAGAGCTCGTATATAAACGAGCCTCGAAGCTGGACGACACCATCAGTATTTCCACTGTCTATCGCACGGTGCGTATGTTTGAAGAAAATGGCATATTGGAGCGGCATGATTTTGGTGACGGCCGGGCCAGATATGAAGAGGTATCCGATGAGCATCATGACCATCTGATCAATGTTCAAACCGGTCAGGTGATTGAATTCACAAGCGAGCAAATTGAGAACCTGCAGACAAAGATTGCCAAGGAACTTGGCTTTGAGTTGATTGATCATCGTCTGGAATTGTATGGAAAGCCTTTATCAAAGTCGTCGATGACAGATGTTCCACCTGAAGAATCTGTTGTAAATATAAAGCAGACAGCTCACAGCAAGAAAAGCTGATGAATGGAACCTAGTAACACGCGACGTAGTTTATGAGTAACATCAGACCTATTATCACCGTGATTGCCGTCCTCCTCTGGACGGCCTTGCTGGTGCCCGCGCAGATTATTATCCTCCTGTTCTTCAAACAGCACCGTTATTATATCCCGCAGATTTTTCACTCGGGCCTTTGCTGGCTTATGAGGGTCAAAGTTATCGTTTCCGGAAAGATCGAGACCCAGCGACCCACACTTTTTGTGATTAATCATATCTCCTGGCTTGATATACCGGTGATTGGAAAAATCATGCAGGGGAGCTTCGTTGCCAAGAAAGAAGTGGAAGGGTATCCTCTTGTCGGTGCCATATCTAAGCTCCAGCAGACAATCTTTATCGAGCGCACCCGGCCCGCGATCAAGGGACATAAGGGCGAAATGCAGGAGCATCTCGAAAACGGTGATAACCTGTTCCTTTTTCCTGAGGGCACATCCTCGAACGGAATCATTATCCAGAACTTTAAAAGTGCCTACTTTGGGCTGGCGGAACGGGAAATAGACGGGCGCCACCTGACAGTCCAGCCGGTGACGATTGCCTACAGCCGATTAAACGGAATTCCGCTTACCCGTGGAACAATGGGCATTGTCGCCTGGGTCGGTGACGAAGAATTGCTGGGTCATATCTGGTCCCTTCTGAAGCGCGGTACGGTTACGGCAGAGTTAAGATTCCATACGCCCGTGACAATCGATGACTATGATTCTCGGAAAACCATGGCGAGCGATTGCCAGCTTACCATCGCCAAGAGCCTGAGCCGGGCCCTTACCGGCCGGGAAGAGTCTTGATCAGGGCAAATTTGTCGATTCTAGTGATTTTTTCCATTTTTCCCGTGAATTGCATCGCAAGCTTCTCTATTTGTCATATAACTGCTAATTTAATCATGATATGGAACGATTTTCATATCCACGGGCAAGCCCCTGGATTTCGACGAGGTTAACTAGGAAGCGTGAGCAAAAAACTCTATATCTCAACATATGGCTGTCAGATGAACGTGTATGATTCGGCCCGTATGGCAGACCTGATGGCTCCCCTTGGCTATACCCTGACAGATAAACCCGCGAACGCCGACATGGCGATCCTGAATACCTGTCACATCCGCGAGAAAGCCTCCGAGAAAACTTTTTCGGAACTGGGCCGCTTGCGCAAAACACGCGAAGGGCGGCAATCCCGTAACGAAGGCGATATGATCATCGCCGTCGCCGGTTGTGTTGCCCAGGCCGAAGGGGCGGAGATCATGAAGCGCGCACCTTTCGTCGATATGGTGTTCGGGCCGCAGTCTTATCATAATCTTCCTCAGATGGTGGCCGAGGCCAATCGCGGAGTTGGCCATATTCTGGATACCAATTTCCCGATTGAACCCAAGTTCGATCATTTGCCCAAAGAGGCAATCGATACAAACCTGAGTGCGTTCCTGACGGTGCAGGAAGGGTGTGACAAATTCTGCGCCTTCTGTGTGGTGCCTTATACGCGCGGTGCCGAATTCTCCCGCCCCGCTGCCGCGATTATTTCGGAAGCGAAGCGCATGGTCGCCGGCGGCACGCGAGAGATCACACTGCTCGGCCAGAATGTTAACGCATATCACGGCGAAGGGTTCGATGGAAAGCCGGTCAGTCTCGCGAGATTGATCCACCTGCTTGCTGAGATTGAAGGGCTGGAGCGTCTGCGGTATACCACGTCCCACCCTCTGGAAATGACGGAGGAGTTGTGCAAAGCACATCGTGATGTCGATGTTCTGATGCCCTACCTTCATTTACCCGTTCAGGCGGGGTCTGATCGTATCCTTGCGGCGATGAACAGACGCCACACGGCGGATGAATATCGGCGTATTATTGACAAATTACGGCATTACCAGCCGGATTTGGCTCTTTCCGGTGATTTTATCGTTGGTTTTCCCGGGGAAACGGATCAGGATTTCGAAGACACCCTGCAACTCGTCCGGGATGTCAACTATGCGCAGGCCTACAGCTTCAAATACAGCCCGCGTCCCGGTACCCCCGCCGCCGCGCTGGGCGACGAAATGATAGACGAAGCGGTGAAATCTGAAAGGCTGGCACGGCTACAGGCTTTGCTGAATGAGCAGCAGCTTGCCTATAATCAATCTTTTGTCGGACGGGAAATAGACGTGCTGCTGGAACGCGAAGGGAAGCGCGACGGGCAGATCGTTGGTCGCAGCCCCTATATGCAGTCCGTTTTCGTTCCCTCTCCCGCGCACCGGATTGGGCGCATTGCAACTGTCATCGTACAAGAGGGAAATGCGAACTCTCTGCGTGGCGAACTGAAACCCGGTAGTGTCGCAGACGCGGCATAGGAACAAATGTGGCAAAAAATCAAACGAGTTCTAAAACACTGAAACCCGACACAGACAAGAACAACTCAACTATTCTCGAATTTGACGACAATCATCTCCTTGCCCAGCTTGTAGGGGAACATGACCGTTATCTTGCACGTATTGAACAGGCCCTGGATGTGTCCGTTGCGTCGCGCGGGAATAAAATGGCTGTTTCGGGCTCGAAATCGGCACAGGCAACGGCCAAGACTGTTCTGCTTGATCTTTATGAGCGCCTGAAAAAGGGACTTGATGTGACGGAAGGCGAAGTCGACGGTGCCATCCGCATGGCGGGCGACGCACCTGCGCGAGATGGCAGCCGTGGATCAGTCTCAAGCGGGGCAGATATGATTGTCACCAAGCGTCGGCGGATTACACCGCGCTCCACCAATCAGGCCGTTTACGTCAAATCGCTCCGGACACATGAACTCGTGTTTGGTCTCGGGCCTGCGGGAACCGGTAAAACCTATCTCGCCGTCGCCAACGCCGTCGCCATGCTGATTGAAAACAAGGTGGACCGGCTCATCCTGGCGCGCCCTGCCGTGGAAGCCGGTGAAAAGCTCGGCTTCCTGCCCGGTGACATGCGCGATAAAATCGACCCTTACCTTCGTCCGCTCTACGATGCCCTCTATGACATGCTCCCCGCCGAGGAAGTCGTCAAACGACTTGAGAATGGAGAGATCGAGGTGGCCGCTCTCGCCTTCATGCGTGGGCGCACGCTCTCAAATGCGGCCATTATCCTGGATGAAGCGCAGAACACGACACCGGTACAGATGAAAATGCTGCTCACCCGAATGGGCGAGAATTCCCGCATGGCCGTCACCGGCGACCTCAGCCAGATTGACCTTCCCCTTGGCATGCGCTCAGGATTGCATGAAGCCGTAGATATTTTACAAGGCGTGAAGGGCGTGGATTTCATCAATTTCGGGGAATCCGACGTTGTTCGCCATCCTCTGGTAACCCGTATCGTTCGCGCATACGGAGAGCATGATCGGGAAAAGCAACTCGCCCTAAAAGCGCGGAAATCATGACCCGCTAATGAGCAGTCAACCCTTTTCAATTGATCTCGCTATCCGTTTCGAGAACGAGTCATGGCATGACCTCATCCCCGGCATCGAACAGAAGGCCGAAGAGGTCGTGCGTTGCGCACTGGATAGAATAAATCAGGAACTGGATCTGGCTCTCATCGATAGGGACGCTAAGCCAATTGTGGAAATAAGCCTGCTTTTCACGAATGATGAGCAAGCTCGCGAACTGAACCGGAATTATCGAGGCAAAGACCAGCCCACAAATGTGCTGTCATTTCCCGATACGCCACTCAATCAGTCTGAGCTTGATGACGCCATGAGGATGTCGGAGCCATTATTGCTGGGTGACATCGTTCTCGCTTATGAAACAATGGTTCGCGAGGCGGAATCTCAAAACAAGGGCATCTGGAACCATGTCGCGCATTTGATCACGCATGGCGTTTTACATCTTGCCGGATTTGACCATATGGAAGAAAATGAGGCGGAAGAGATGGAAAAACTTGAAATCACAATATTGGACAGCCTACATATCGCTAATCCATATGAACTTTTTGACCCGTCGCGACAGGAGACCCTTGACTGACAATGACCGATAATGTGTCGAGCGAGGTCCTTCCCGAAACCCCGGAAGAACCGACATCACAAAAGCCATCAAACGGCGTTCTATATATCCTTAAGCGTGTATTAGGTATTGGGCAGCAAACAGAAGGAAGTGTTCGCTCAACGCTGGAAGAACTGATCGAAGAACATGATGATCCCGAGCAATCCATAAATGCCTCTGAAAAGCTGATGCTGACTAATATACTGAGTTTCAGCGAGCTTAGTATCAGTGACGTGATGGTGCCCCGCGCTGATATTGAGGCGATCTCGGCAAATTCAACTCTGGAGCAGGTGGTGGACCGTTTTAAGGATACAAGCCACTCCCGCATGCCGGTCTTCAACGAGACACTGGATAACGTCACCGGCATGTTTCACATCAAGGATTTGATTAATTTCTGGGGGGATAAGGATCATGGCGACTGGCAGAAATTCCGTCGCGAAGTTCTTTTCGTTCCGCCGTCCATGTCCGTTCCAGATCTCTTGCTTAAAATGCGGGCGACGCATATTCACATGGCAACAGTCGTCGATGAATACGGCGGCATTGATGGTTTGGTGACGATCGAGGACCTTGTCGAAGAAATTGTCGGCGACATTGAAGATGAGCATGACGAGCAGGAAGGCCCGTTGATTGTCGTCGCGTCCAACGGGATGATTGAAGTTGATGCCCGCGCCTCAATTGAAGAACTGGAGGCGCTGCTCGAAGTAGATCTGCTGCCCGAAGACGAGGATGAGGAAGTGGATACCGTTGGAGGGCTCGTTTTTCAGCTTGCTGGCCAGATCCCGGCGCGTGGCGAAATTATTTCCCATTCCGGCGGACTTGATTTCGAGATCATTGATGCCGATCCGAGAAAGGTGAAGAAGGTTAGAATTCATCGACGCTCTCCCGATTTGGATGAGGCTGAATGAAAGCCGTTAGCAGCTGGATTTCGGCCCTTTCATTTTTAAAAAAATCACTTCTCGCATTCGTGCTGGGCTTGGCCGTCGCCGCCGCGTTACCGCCCCTTCATCTGATATTCCTGCTGCCTGTAAGCTTCACCGGACTTCTCTGGATTTTAAGTTCCGTATCGACCCGCAAGCAGGCCTTCTTCGTCGGCTGGTGGTTTGCCTGGGGCCAATTTATTGCCGGGCTATACTGGATTGGTGTCGCCTTTACAATTGATGCAGAGACCCACGCGCTTTTACTTCCATTACCCATTCTTGTGCTTCCCGCTTTTCTTGCGATCCTCTCAGGCGGGTCTACATTGGCAACACATCTCACCCGTGCGCGATCTCTTGCCCGAATTTTTGTCTTTAGCGGGAGCTGGCTACTTTTCGAATATATCCGCGGTGTACTCTTCACAGGGTTTCCCTGGAACCTAATCGGCTATAGCTGGAGCGCGTTTCCTCCTGTTCTGCAATCTACGGCCTATTTCGGAATATATGGTTTAACCCTTTTTACTGTTTTCCTCGCAAGCCTCCCCGCCCTTTTTGGCGAGACAGAGACGCCAAACCGGACGGCTGGGATTTCCTTGATTACGTGTGTTGGCGTTTTACTTGCAATATATGGCGCAGGCGCCGTTCGTCTTCATACTTCCTCTGTTACCTATTTCGCGGATGCACCAATCCGGCTCGTTCAGCCCAATATTCGGCAGATTGACAAGTGGAAGCCCGATTTGCTTCTGGATCATCTTCGAAAAATTGTGGCTCTCAGCGTAATAGAGGAAGGAGAAAAGCCGCGGTATCTCATCTGGCCGGAAACAGCGGTTCCCTATTATCTGACAACTGCTCCGGCTCTGCAGAAAGAGCTGGCCAGGATTGTTCCGTCAAGTGGCGCCATAATAACCGGTGCACCGCGCCGCGATCCGGAAAGCAGCCGATACTGGAACAGCTTGCAGGTATTGGGGGAGCGAGGCGACATATTGGATATTTATGACAAGCAGCACCTTGTCCCGTACGGGGAGTATATGCCGTTTCGATCCGTTATGGTTGCAACCGGGCTTACAGATGTCATTCCGGCGCTGGATAGAATGTCGGATTTCGCAACACCCGATAAATCTGCAAGGAAAGTTGTGTCCGTACCAGGGCTACCACCGGCGCGAGTCATGATTTGCTATGAAATTGCCTTCCCATGGGAAGTTGCCCCGAAAACCGCTTTTTCATGGATCATCAATATCACAAATGACGGATGGTTCGGCAACACCTCGGGACCCTATCAGCATTTCGCGATCACCCGGACCCGCGCCGTTGAACAGGGTGTACCGGTTGTCCGGGCCGCGAACACGGGAATTTCCGCAATCATAGATCCCTACGGTCGCGTCGAACAACAGCTAGCGCTCAATAAAGCAGGTATAATAGATGGAGAATTGCCATTGCCGATTGCCGCGCGAACCGTCTATTCGCGATATGGCGAAAAAATCCCTGTTATGATGGTTTTGATGTTTATCGCAACAGGTGTTTTTCTGGCATGGCGGAGTTCGAAAACATAAGTATGACTTCTTGACTAGCATCATTCTTTGGCGATACTTATTTAAACAACTTGAGGGTTTAGACTGACTTGGCGGCAGTATGGTTATGGTTGATCTGAACAGCTAAAATGTACGAGGAATTTTAATGCCAAATCATCCGGTGGATGTGCATGTAGGAAGCCGACTCCGGATGCGTCGGACGCTATTGGGACTCAGCCAGCAAAAGCTTGGAGAAAAGCTCAACCTGACCTTCCAGCAAATCCAGAAATATGAACGCGGCGCCAACAGGATTGGCGCCAGCAGACTTTTCGAACTCAGCCGCATTCTGGATGTCAAACCGGCTTTTTTCTTTGAAGAAATGCCGTCCGGAAGTTTATTGCAGTCAGTAGGCCTTCAAGATCCTGTAGATGAGTTTGAACATGAATTCCTGGGTAAGCGTGAAACGCTGGAGCTCGTTCGTGCTTACTATAAGATTGACAATCTTGAAGTCCGAAAAAGGGTCTTTGACGTCATCAAGGCGTTGGCGGCCGAAGAACTGCAAAAAGAGGTTTCTTCACCGAAATAGAAGTTACGACGCAGATTTTCTTGACCCCTTAACCTATTTTGCTAGAGTGCGGCAGTTTTCAAATCAAACAATCGCCGCCTTTTGCAGGCAGTTTACCCGTTGCCAACAATTGAAATAAAGGGATGTTCGCGTGCCAGCAAATAATTATCTTTTCACCAGTGAATCGGTATCTGAAGGACATCCTGATAAGGTCTGTGATCGCATTTCAGACAGCATCGTCGATTTATATCTTTCCGAAGACCCCTATTCCCGGGTTGCCTGCGAAACACTGACAACGACCAATAGGATTGTTCTTGCCGGTGAAGTTCGGGGCCCAGCCAGTATCACTAAATCCCTGATTGAGGAAACAGCGCGGGCTGCCGTGAAGGATATCGGTTACGAACAAGACGGCTTTCACTGGAAAAATGCAGCGGTTGACGTGTATTTACATGCCCAGTCCGTCGATATTGCGCAAGGTGTGGATGCCGCGGGCAACAAGGATGAAGGGGCTGGCGATCAGGGGATTATGTTCGGTTTTGCGGTGAATGAGACGGACGTCCTTATGCCGGCTCCGATATATTATTCACATAATATCCTGAAGGCTCTTGCCGATGCCCGTCACAGCGGAGCCGAAAAGGGGCTCGGTCCGGACTCAAAAAGTCAGGTCACCCTGGCATATGAAAATGGCAAGCCGGTGCGCGCAACTTCTGTCGTTGTATCGACCCAACACACGCCGGATCTGGATACGGACGCGGTTCGCGAGATCGTGCGGAAGCATGTGATGGACGTGCTTCCGGAAGGGTGGATGTGCCCGGAGGAAGAATTCTACGTCAACCCGACCGGTAAGTTCGTAATCGGTGGTCCCGATGGAGATGCCGGCCTGACAGGTCGTAAAATTATCGTTGACACATATGGAGGCGCCGCGCCGCATGGTGGCGGGGCCTTTTCGGGGAAAGATCCGACGAAGGTCGATCGCTCTGCCGCCTACGCGTCCCGCTATCTCGCGAAAAATGTCGTCGCGGCCGGTCTCGCAGAACGTTGCTGTATTCAGGTTTCATACGCGATTGGCGTCTCCAAACCTCTGTCGCTATATGTCGATCTGTATGGTACAGGAAACGTTGACGAAGACAGGCTCGCCGAGGTTTTAATGCAATCCATGGATTTGAGTCCGCGCGGTATTCGCGAACATTTGAAGCTCAACAAACCCGTGTATGCACGAACGGCGGCCTATGGCCATTTCGGTCGAGAGCCGGATGCGGACGGCGGGTTCTCGTGGGAAAAGACTGATCTTGTTGATAGCCTGAAGTCCGCTTTTTGATAGATTGATTTATGTCGGAACGGCACGAGAGGGAGGGGCGCATTCTCTATGGGCGCCGCCGTGGCAAGGCGCTTCGCAAAGGCCAGCAGCGCCTGATTGAGACGCTGTTGCCTGAACTTGCCATTTCTCTTGATACAGATCGGGTCGAACTTTCATCCCTGTTTCCTGAGAATTGCCGGGAATACTGGATTGAGATTGGCTTTGGCAGCGGTGAACATCTCGCCTGGCAGGCCGACCATAATCCGGAAGTTGGGATTATCGGCTGCGAACCTTACTTGAATGGCGTGGCCACATTGTTGGGAAAGCTGGAGGAACAGTTGGCCAAGAATGTCCGGCTTCACAATGAGGCCGCAGAGTTGTTGACTGAAAAGCTACCGGACGCCTGTCTTGACCGGGCTTTCATCCTTTTTCCCGACCCATGGCCCAAGGCCAGCCATAACAAGCGGCGATTCGTTTCTACGTCAAACATAGCCGCCCTCGCCCGTGTTCTTAAATCGGGAAGCGAGCTGCGCATAGCGACGGATCATACGGATTATGGCGCATGGATCCTCTGGCATATGCTGCAGTCGGAAGAGTTTGTCTGGGAAGCTGAAAAACCGGAAGACTGGCGGGCCCGCAGTCGGG
>TARA_R100000049_G_scaffold2918_1_pt1 | contig 47747 bp, 37 predicted proteins | sample TARA_R100000049 | Tara Oceans TARA_R100000049 (sample SAMEA2619992) | marine metagenome | biome: marine biome (ENVO:00000447); feature: mesopelagic zone (ENVO:00000213) & marine oxygen minimum zone (ENVO:01000065); material: "saline water (ENVO:00002010), including plankton... | reverse complement strand
TATGCGATTGTTCAGGCAGCCGTGAAAGGAGCCAGGTTTGCGTTACTCCGCATTCAAACTGTTGATAGAAGGATTGCGGGGTCAATCCGGATGGAAGCCCGTCTGGCGCGATCCCGAGCCACAGACCGAGTATGACTATATTATTGTTGGCGGCGGTGGCCATGGCTTGGCAACGGCACATTATCTGGCAAAGATCTACAAGAAATCGCGGATTGCCGTGCTGGAAAAGGGCTGGATCGGCGGCGTGGCGACACCGCGCCATTATACCGTTCCCTGGGGCTATGCGCTCCGCTGACAGGGATTGTGAAAATCCGGTTTGAAGACTCCAAAGGCCCGGATATTGTCCATGGGAAGACGTTAAAAACCTCGGTGGAAGCCCAGTCGATCTGGGGGAGGACAACCCCATATTGACGATACCCTTCTATAATCTTATTCGCAATTATCAGGCCTCAAAATACGAGCGATGCTGAGCCATCGACAAGAGTTCAAAATCTTCCCCGCTATTTTACACCGGAAAAGGTCGGGACGCTGCTGGTCACCTATCTGCTGGAAGATCCGGCCAACAGTTCGGCTGGTGCCGCAACGCCTTTTGGTCTGTGGTGGAGGAGCTTCAACTGCCTTTGATACAACAAAAAAACCGAAATCTGCGACGAAAGTAATTTTACGGCGTTGGCCGGACAGGAAATTTACCCACTTTTAAGGATAGTCTCAATCAAGCCGCCAATATCCTTATTCTGCCTGCCATAGGATTCAAATTTATGGCGCGCAGTTCGAAGATTTCGCCTCACCATTCATCTGTTTTATCCCGCCATAAGGAGCTGACGAAAAACTAGCAGGGTGATTTGATCTACATACGCCAAGGGGATAATCGCGTAATATTTCTAAAACACAATATGAACAATAGCATAGTAGAATAGGTGGTGCCGCTGGGGTGACTCGAACACCCGACCTACGCATTACGAATGCGGTGCTCTACCAACTGAGCTACAGCGGCACATCGTGAATTTCGGCAACATATAGTCTGTCGCGAAAAGAAGAGCAAGCGTTTCGTGGACCTGCGCGAGATTGTTTTTGGCCTAGTTCGTTGGCGCGATCTCGCGCACAATTTCCGCCTCGATTACTTCGGGGTCATGAGGGCCACGGTCGACTTTGCGCCAGGTGAAGCTATCAAAACTGTCACAGGCCGGGCAATGAGCATGCCATTTCTCTTCCTGGCGACCGCAGGAATCGCAAATCCAGAGTGGATCCTGTGGCGCGAGAGAGCTTTTTACAATCCATTCACGTGCCGCAAACGCATCTGCATTGGCCTTTTCCTCCAGTTCCGCCAGCATCCGGAAAATACTGGCCGGAGGATTGTCACCGCCAGCTTTCATCAGATGGTCGCGTGCAGGACCCCAATCATTTGACGCCAAGGCTGCCTTGGCGAGCATTAAATGGGTTTCCTTGTGATCTGGATTATGGGGCGCTACCGTCTCTTTTGCCCGGCGGAACCAGTCCCGCGGCTGTTCTCCGGCAACTGTTTTGCGGATTACCTCGGCCAGGTCGCGATGAGGTGCATGCTCCCACGTTTCGCCAATCAGCTTATGAAGCTTGCGCGAAGCCCCTTTATCCGCCGTCAGTTTAACAACCAGGACAGCGGCCGGCACGAAACTTCGATCCAGCTCATGCGCCTGCTCTGCAAGGGAAAGGGCATCCGCATCCCGCTTTTCCTTAACCGCAACGAGTGCCTGTTCATACGTAATCACCGCCTTGGCCCGCCGGACGGCCTCTCCCTTCGCTGCTTTACCGCGCGTCATGCGCGTTAGGGTTTGATCCGCTGTTTCCCAGTCCCGAAGCTTCAACGCAAGTTCATATTGCTCCTTCAGGACCCATGCTGTTCCTGGACGGAGCTCATCCGCCCGTTTGGTAAGCGCCTGCGCCTTTTTGAGGTCACCTTCGGTAATGGCCCGGTTGATGAGCCCGCGCAAACCCAGAAATTCCGTATCCTCGCGCTTCATCATTCGGTCATAATAAATACTGGCAGCCCGATTATCATCATTGAGTTCCGCCGCCTGTGCCGCCAATAGAAGCGTCATGGGCTCACCGGAAAGATGCTTCTCCGCCGCGACAGCCTGCCGCCGGGCCTCCACGGGATCTCCCGCAGCAATGGCAACCATGCCACTTGAAATCGCCTCAAGTCCCTTATTGCGCCTGCGATCGGAAAAGATAGCTCCAATACGTCCGGGCCCATGTTTGATCCAGATCCAGAAACGATACAAAAGGGCCACAAGAACCGCAAAAACAAGGGCCAAGGCGCCGAAGATAACGATAGAGGTTTCAACAACGTATCCTCCCCAGGTCAGGCGCACATCGCCCGGATAGTCCGAGAGCCAGACAGCGGCCGTCGCAATCAGGACAATCAGAGCAAAAACGATGATGGTTCGTAACATGTCTGACCCTCTAGTTTGATGCTGGCGTGGACACCGCTGATGTCGTTGCGTCCTGCAGCAATCCGGTGATGGATTGTTCGACCGTCAGGCGGGCTTTTGCTTTCTCAAGCCATGGGGCAGCCACTTCCGCCGCCGGTCCGGAAAGCGTCTCTATTTCCGCAACGGCGTTATCCAGATCATTGGCATCAAGGGCTTCTTCCGCCCGGGCGACCACTGCATCCACATCATCCCCGTCGGTTTCATCAACACGGCGAAACTTCACCGCGGAGGCGATACGGTGAAGCGCCTGCCCATACCATGTTTCTTCAGAGGGAAGCCGCGCGGATTGGCTTATGTCCGTTGCAATCGCCGTAAAATCCTTCTGCAGGGAAGTCATGGTTGGCGCCCCGACCTCGGCAATCGGTTCAAGCTTTTCTATCGTGCCCGCAAACTTATCGCCACTGACCGCAGATACCTGTTGCAGACCATTTTCAAAGGGTTCATCGCTTCGCGTTTCCCGTTGTAATTGACCAATTGCCAGCAACATAAGCGTGCGCTGGTTCTCCGCCGTCTCCTTGGATTTATCCGCGATTTCGGACTTCAGCGTCGTTTCCAGAGAGGAAATCTGTGAGGACTGCGCTTTTACTTCGTCGCGTTCCGCCGCCAGATCCAATTGAAGGTTGCTAATCTGGGTTTTGAGGTCAAGCAGCGATGTTTTCAAATCAACAATCTGGTTCTGGATTTCTGGGCTTGGATCAACAGCAGCAGGCTCTGTATTTTCAATGCCGGATATCGCCTCCTTCTGCTGCGAAAGCTCCGCGAGAACTGAGGTCAACTTCTGTTCCTGCGCGTCAAGCTGCGAGGACAGATCCGCTATTTTGCCGTCATCTGCTGTGGAAACAGATGCGCTCGTTTGCGGGGTGTCTTCCAACTTCTGGATTCGATCTGAGAGCGCCGCGTAGTCTGACTTCAGCGCCGCCTCAATCTCCTTGATTGCCGTCGTCATATCCGAGGTATCGGCTGTTTCCTGGGTGCCGAACTGTCCGGAAATTATCGCGGCCGTCTCCGCCGGAAGATAGGGCGCCAGTCTTGGATAGAGAAGCGGCCATGCGGCCAATCCAAGGCAAAAAACAACAACCAGCGCCAACAAGACGAGCCCTGCCCTCGATTTCGGTTTTGCTGTTTCGAGTTTAGATACTTTTTCATCTGCCGGGTTGGCGGATGCTTTGCTCTTGTCTTCCGCACCGACAGAGGGCACGGCGGTTTTACCCTCGACCTTGCTTTTGCCGGATTCTTTATCGGACATTTCTCGCTCCCTTAGATTGCCGGGTTTATCGTCTTGTTGCCTAGCTTGGCTGACAGCCGCCAGCAAGGCAAGCAGGTTTTCCTGACTGGGCTCTGTGGAAACCTCGACAGATTGCCACGCGAGGCCGCTAATTTTCTCAGCTACTGCCTTGCTGAGACAAAATGCCGTTACTGACGATAGATAGGTCGTCAATTCTGCTGCTTTTGCAAGATCAGCAAAAATCGCCCCAGTCCGCGGTGAATAGAACAGAACCGCCGAAATATTTCCCGCCTTGATTTCCTTTACTATCTCCGGATCGAGAGACGCTGCGGCTTTTGCCTCATAAAGGACGGCGCGATCGCATTGAAAACCTGCTTCGATCAGCAGTCCGGAAAGATCGCCAGCAACGTGTGATCCCGCAATATGGATAAGTCTCCCGGCTTTAGGATCGCACTCTGATTTGATTTTCGCCGCAAGAGTTGTGACATCACCTCCTGCCACTTTGACGTTCGTAAAGCCTTCATTGTGAAGCGCCTCGGCGGTTGCCTCTCCGACAGCGAAAACAGGAATGTCGCCTGGTTTAAGGACACGTCTCACAGCGCGCGCACCATTTGCGCTCGTCACCAGCAACGCCTGAACCCCGCCAACATCCAATGTTTCGCCCGGAAGGTTTTCAATCTCCATCATCGGCGCAAGGCGGGAATCATATCCCATCTTATTCAGAATTCGCGCAAGTCGGGAGCCATCAGGCTCAGGTCTGGTAATCAGTATGGTCATAATGGCCTACTTTACAGGATGAAAGTCAAATTGGCATCCTCTGCCTGAACTTTTAGCTCCCGGCCAAGCCGCTCACCAAGTGCGACTGCGTCGGAAATATCCGCTTGACCACTCGCATCAAAACGAAGTGAGCCGTCCGTCGCCAAGACGCTGGCCCGAAAATCAAGCATGTTGCCATCCACCAATTCGGCATATCCGGCAATCGGGGTCCGGCAGGAACCGTCCAGAACAGCCAGCATCGCCCGTTCGCATGAAATCCGCGCATAACTGACCGAATCATTGATTGGCGCAAGCAGGGCAGCAATTTCCTCATCCTCCAGACGCCGCTCGATCCCTATAGCGCCCTGCGCAACGGCAGGCAGCATATCCTCGACATTCATCAGTTCCGTAATTACGTCTTCCTTGCCAAGGCGTTTAAGTCCGGCGAGCGCAAGCAACGTGGCATCCGCCTTTCCTTCCGCGAGTTTGCGAAGCCGCGTCTCCACACTGCCACGCAGAATATCGACCCGCAAATCCGGACGGCGGTTCAGAATTTGCGCCTGCCGACGAAGGCTGGCTGTTCCAACAAGTGCGCCGGGCGGCAGATCGGCAAGCCTTTTTCCACTCGCCGAGATAAAAGCATCCCGGGCGTCCTCACGCGGCAGGATGCAGTCGATGACAAGTTCAGGCGACAGCTCCGTTTCCATGTCCTTCATGGAATGAACGGCAAAATCGATCTCGCCGGAAATCAGCGCTTCCTCGATTTCCTTGACGAATAGTCCTTTTCCGCCCACTTCACTGAGGGCCCGATCCTGAATTCGGTCGCCTGTCGTTTTTATCACCCTGATTTCAAGCTGCTCCGGCTCCAGCGCTCCTTCGTGGGCCGCCAGAAGCCGCGTTCGGGTCTCCTCGGCTTGCGCCAGAGCGAGCGGACTTCCGCGGGTTCCAATCTTGTATGTTTTGACAAAGGTCATATTGCGGGATATTTCCTCAAGTGTTAGAGCCTTGTGCAATGTGCACCGCTTTGTAATAGAAAACAAATGCCAAACAAACAAGTGATAGTCCTCGGGCTGGAGAGCAGTTGCGATGAAACGGCCGCCGCGGTGGTAACGGCGGATAAGGAAATCCTTGCCAATGTCGTTCTTTCGCAGACCGACGCGCATGCCCCTTTTGGCGGCGTAGTGCCGGAAATCGCCGCCCGCGCCCATGTTACGGAAATGGACCGGCTCGTGGATCAGGCGATGACCACAGCCGGGATCGACTATTCAGATCTTTCCGCTGTCGCGGCAACCGCCGGTCCCGGTCTGATCGGCGGCGTTCTGGTCGGGCTGATGACGGCAAAAGCAATTGCCTCCGTCACAGGCATTCCGCTGATCGGCGTAAATCATCTGGAAGGTCATGCCCTCACCGCTCGGCTTTGTGATGACGTACCCTTTCCCTATCTTTTATTGCTGGTCTCCGGTGGTCATTCGCAGGTTCTGATCGTGGAGGATGTTGGCCGGTATCGCCGCATCGGCACCACCATCGACGATGCGGTGGGAGAGGCGTTCGATAAAACGGCGAAGATGCTGGCGCTTGGCTTTCCGGGAGGTCCTGCTGTTGAACGCGCGGCGCTGAAGGGCAATCCAGACCGATTTGATTTTCCCCGGCCCATGAAAGGGCGTGAGGGGTGCAATTTCTCATTCTCCGGCCTTAAAACAGCCCTTCGACAAGCCCGTGAAAAGCTGGGAGACGCCGCAACCGAAGCGGACATTTCCGACCTCGCAGCCAGTTTCCAGAAAGCAGCAGTCGAAAGCCTGATAGACCGTCTGGGCAACGCTCTCAACATATTTATCCAGGATTACGGACTGGGGGGAAGCCTTGTCGTTGCGGGCGGCGTTGCCGCCAATCAGTATTTGAAAGGCTCCCTTCAAACTCTGGCGGATGATGCAGGCATCCGTCTGGTAGTGCCGCCCGCGAAGCTCTGCACCGACAACGGCGCCATGATTGCCTGGGCCGGGATCGAACGGCTGAACGCAGGTTTCACGAACACACTTGATTTGGCGGCGCGCGCACGCTGGCCACTGGACCCCAGCGCGGAACCCGCACCTTTTGCGGGTTACAAGGCTTAGAAAACAGGACTGAAACATGACAGAAGACGAGCAGAAACAAGCCGCGGCCGCGAAAGCGGTGACTTTTATCAAGGACGGGATGGTTGTCGGGCTCGGCACCGGCTCAACGGCGGCGAAAATGGTCGACCTGGTCGGAGAAAAGGTTGCGGCTGGCCTCCGTATCACGGGCGTTCCCACATCTGAGGCGACGGCGGCGCAGGCCCGAAATCTTGGTATTCCCGTTGTTGGTCTGGATAAAGTCAGCATCATCGACCTGACAATTGACGGCACCGATGAGGTTGACCCCAAAGGACGCCTGATCAAGGGCGGCGGCGGCGCTCATCTGCGTGAGAAAATTGTCGCCTCCCTTTCCGATAAAATGATCGTCATCGCGGAGGCCAAAAAGAAAGTGGATCAACTGGGTGCTTTCAAATTACCTGTGGAAGTTGTCCAGTTTGTCGCACCGGCTCTGAAACCAAAGCTGGAAGCTCTGGGCTGCCGCCCTGAACTCAGACAGACCAAAGACGGAACGCCATTCGTTACCGATGAAGGAAACTATATATACGACTGCGATTTCGGTAAAATAGACGAGCCAGAATCCCTCGCACTGGAACTCAGCAACATGCCGGGTGTTGTCGAACATGGACTGTTCATCGGCTTTGCAGACACAATCATTATCGGAACGGATGACGGTATCGAGGTGATCGAGGTTTAATCGCGACGCAACCTTATCATTTCTCTACTTCGTGTTACGCGTTGTTCATGTTAATCAACCCTTATCGCGAATTCTGATGGAACAGGATATTCAGGGCGGATGACAAGGATAAATGTTATTGGCGCCGGGGCCTGGGGAACGGCACTGGCGATCACAGCGCGCAACGGCGGGAATGAAGTCCTCCTCTGGACACGGCAGGCGGAGCATGCGAATGCACTCAACCGCGATAAAACCAATCGCAAATATCTCGATAACATCCCAATTCCCGACGGGATAAAGGCCACGGCTGACCTTGCCCACGCTGCCGATGCGGATGTTCTGTTATTGGTGGTGCCGGCCCAGCATGTGCGTGACACCCTTAACCGACTGAAGCCGAATTTGTCGCCGGAAACCGTACTTGTCATGTGTGCTAAAGGAATTGAACAGGACACAAGCCGCCTGATGAGTGAAGTGATCAAGGAAATCACGCCAGAAAATACCCTTGCTATACTCTCAGGACCGAATTTCGCCCGTGAGATTGCTCAAGGACTGCCCGCCGCCGCGACACTAGCAATCAAGGATGCAGCCATCGGCGCAACATTGGTAAAAGCAATCGGATTACCCACCTTCCGCCCCTACCTCTCCGATGACATTATCGGCGCGCAAATCGGCGGCGCCGTCAAGAATGTGCTGGCCATCGCCTGTGGTGTGGTGTCCGGAGGGCGGTTGGGAGAAAACGCCCGCGCCGCACTGATCACCCGCGGCATGGCTGAGATTTTACGCCTCGGGGAAAAACTTGGCGCCCGGGCAGAGACCCTGATGGGCCTTTCCGGGCTTGGAGACGTCGTTTTAACATGTAGCTCGACTGCTTCGCGGAACTTCTCTCTCGGGGCAGCGTTGGGTCAAGGGGATATCCTTGGTGAGATCTTGCAGCAACGCACCGCAGTAACGGAAGGTGTCTATACTGCCTCCGCCATCTGTCAACTCGCAGAGAAGTTCAATATCGAAATGCCGATCTGTTTTGCTGTAGACGAGATTCTGAACGGGGGCATCGCCGTATCGAGCGCAGTCGAAGAATTGCTGGCCAGACCCTTTCGCGACGAAAAGCTCGCCGGTTTCTGAAGAATTAAAGAGGAGAGAGAAAATGCTGTTTATCGCTCATTGCACTGACAAACCCGGTCATTTGAAAGTCCGCCTTGACACGCGCCAAGATCACCTTGCTTTCCTGAAGGCAAAAGGGGATGCCCTTAAGTTGGCTGGTCCGACAACGGAAGCAGACGAGGAAACCCCGAATGGCAGCCTCCTGATATTCGAGGATTCCGATCTTGCTGCTGCCAAAGCCTGGGTCGCCGGAGATCCATATGGGACGGCCGGTCTGTTCGACAGCGTTATCGTAAAACCCTGGAAACACGCAATTGGTGATGGCCTTTAAGGGAACGGTCCAACGATTGCCATTCAACTGATATTATGATGTAGTGGCCACCTTGATAATAATAAAAAAAAGCAATAGGTGGTCACATGCTATTTTCGCAAGAGCATATCGCACTTAAGGATACCGTTAACCGGATTATTGACGAGCATATCAACCCCAATGTCGACGTATGGGAGGACGAGGGCATCTTCCCGGCCCATGACGTGATGAAGATCATGGCGGAGGCAGGCCTTCTTGGCATCGGCAAGCCCGTGCAATATGGCGGACTAGATCTTGATTTCTCCTATGAAATGGTTTTTGCAGAGGCGCTCGGCAGCATTCGCGCGAATGGCGTTTCCACCGCCATCGGCGTTCAGACAACCATGTGCACCCCCGCCCTCACCAACTATGGCAGTGAGGAGCTCAAGCAGGAATTTCTGGTGCCGACAATCGCAGGCGAGATGGTTGGCTGTATCGGTGTGAGTGAGGAAGCCGCCGGATCGGATGTCGCCAATACGAGGACATATGCCAAACGTGACGGCGATGACTATATCATCAACGGTTCCAAGATGTGGATCACAAACGGGGTGCAGGGCGACTGGATCTGCCTGCTTGTCAACACGTCCGAGGAGGGCGGCCCGCACCGTAATAAATCCCTGATCATCGTACCCCTCAAAACCAAGGGGGTTACGGTTGCCCGCAAGCTCGACAAGATGGCATTGCGCTGTTCCGATACGGCACAGTTATTCTTCGATGATGTTCGCGTGCCGGTCCGCAACCTGATTGGCGACGAGAATATGGGTTTCACCTATCAAATGCGGCAATTCCAGGAAGAAAGAATGTATGTAGCGGCACGGGCACTGCGGGGGTGCGAGATGGCAATCGAGGATACGATCGAATATACAAGCCAGAGGAAAGTGTTTGGCGAGACGCTTCTCGCCAAACAGGTCGTTTATCACAAGATGGCGGAGCTGCAGACGCTAGTCGAATCTGCCCGATCACTGCTTTACCGCTCGATCGAGGAATATATCAACGGCAATGACGTCACCAAGCTTGCCTCGATGACAAAGTATCTTGTCGGCACGCTCTGCAATAAAGTTCCTAGCGAATGCTTGCAATATTGGGGCGGACAGGGCTTTATGTCGGAGAACTGGATTTCCCGTGGATATCGCGATCTTCGACTGTCTTCAGTCGGTGGCGGCGCGAATGAGATCATGCTCGAAATCGTCGCCAAGCAGATGGGGATCTTCCCGGGCAAGCGCAAGAAATAGGGGCCTTGATGAAATACTGGCTTGTAAAATCAGAACCGGGCACATGGTCTTGGCAGGATCAACTCGACGCAGGAGAAGACGGCACCTTCTGGGATGGCGTGCGAAACTATCAGGCGTCGAATAATATGAAGGAAATGAAAATCGGCGATTTGTGCTTCTTTTACCATTCGGTCAAGGAAAAACAGATTGTTGGCATTGTCGAGGTCTTAAAAGAATATTACCCCGATCACACTGATGAAAAGGGCCGTTTCGGCATGGTCGATGTCAAGGCAGTCAAATCCATGCCAAACCCGGTAACGTTGGCGGACATCAAGGCCGAACCACGCCTTGAAGAATTGGCACTTGTGCGTCAAAGCCGTCTCTCCGTTGTGCCGGTGGACGAGCCTTCCTGGAAACTGATTTGCAAGATGGGCGGTCTTTAGCTCCAAAAGATCACGCCCGCTTTCTTTTCCCGCGCTTGACGGCCCCATAACCAGTCCCTAATATTTTCAAGCGGAATTCGCGTGTTAGGGGGCTGGCATGGATAACCAGATCAATGAAGTAACGATTGTTGGCGGCGGCACAGCGGGATGGTTGGCGGCCGCTTTTCTCGTCCGCTTCATGAACCTGCGCAATAAGCAGAATCCGATAAAAATTACACTGATTGAATCGCCAAATGTTCCCACAATCGGCGTCGGGGAGGCAACGGTGCCGACCATGCCAGGCCTTTTACGAAGCCTCGGCATATCGGAGAAGGAATTCTTCATTAGGTGCAATGCGTCCTTCAAGCTGGGGGTGCGGTTCTCCAACTGGAATCACGACAAACACGGACGCGGCACCTCCTTTATCCATCCTTTCGATGGCATTTCTACACAATTGGGGGGACAGAATCCGGCCTATCATTTTCATAAATTTGGTGGCCCGCCAGGACGCGACAATATCGATGATTGCTTAGCCGTCAGCGGCGCTGCGATTGCCGCAAAAGTCGGGCCAAAACTGCTAACACATGGCGATTATGAAAGTCAGCTAAATTACGCCTACCATTTGGACGCCGGGAAATTTGCTGAATTTCTTCGGGAGATTTCTATTGAGCGAGGTGTTAATCATGTGCTCGACGATGTTGAAGAAGTTGAGCAGGACGAACGCGGATTTATTTCCGCCCTTAAACTGCAACGACAAGGTCGCCGCCCAGTCGAGCTGGTGATTGATTGCACCGGCTTCAAGGGCGTTATCATCAATCAGGTGCTGGGCGTTCCCTTCCGGGATTACAGCAAATACCTTCTCAACAACCGCGCATTAGCCGTTCAAATTCCTCATCAGGATGTGCGGGAGATCGAACCCTGCACAAATTCGACTGCACTTGGCGCGGGTTGGGTGTGGCGAGTCCCGCTTTATAACAGAATCGGCACGGGCTATGTTTTCTCCAGCCATTTTCGAACTGATGATGAGGCGCGGGAGGAATTTCTGAAGCATCTGGGTGAAGGGGTAAAGGATGCTGAACCTCGCGTTATTCCAGTCCGGATTGGCCGGATGGAGCGGGCGTGGGAGAAAAACTGCATTGCGATCGGACTATCCGCGGGCTTCATAGAACCGTTGGAGTCAACGGCGATCTATATGATCGAGAATTTCGTGAAGCTGCTTCTTATCAATTTCCCGGACAAGAATTTCGCCCCCGCACTCGCCCGACGATTCAATGAAACGACAGAAAAGATGATGCAGGCAATCCGGGATTTCATCATCCTGCATTACTGTACGAATAACCGCGAAGACAGTGAATACTGGCGGGTGGCACGTGAGGAGATGGAAATCCCTGAGAGCGTTGAGAACCTGTTGGAGGAGTATCGCCATACGCTTCCGATAAATACTGATTTTGATGGTGTCTATCTCTTCAACTATTTCAGCTACAATACAATTCTTTTCTCAAAGGGATATCTGGATGGAATTCGTTATCCGGCGGAAAGGTTTATTGTCCGTGAAGACTGGGACAAACGGATTGCGGATTTTCTACAGTATGAGCAAAAGAAGCTCGCCGGGTTACCAAACCACTTTGAGCTGCTCCGGAAAATTCGTGGGGAAGATGAGGTGACCGCGCCTCAAAGCGGCTTTGCACTTAGTGGCTTTAACGGGCTCACATTTGGAAGCCAGTCCAGCAATTTTCAGATGTCGAAAGCGACAGTACAGCTCGGTTCCTCGCCTTTGAAACCAAATATCAATTTCGCTCTTGAGAAAGACAACAGCAAGTCAAAAGACACAGAGAAAGACGACCTCTCAGGCTCTCACATCCTCTGAACACTGCACCGGCCGTGAAAGCGGTTGGCGATTGCTTCCCTTTCGCGTAAGGTCGCAGTTGCCAGACCGGATTAATCGAGCTTACCTATGCCCTCCCCCCCTGAACAATTGCTGCAAAAACCCTCAAATTTGAAGGCTTACTTGCTGCTAACCCTGACAACAACTTGTTGGGCGATGAATGCAATCTTGGGCCGCCTTGCGGTAGACCAGGTGTCTCCATTAGCGTTAGTTAGTTTACGCTGGCTGCTTGTCGTTATCCTGTTATTGATCTTCGCGCAAAGCCATCTCCGCCGGGATTGGGCGATACTGAAAAACCATCTGCTTTATATACTGGTCATGGGGGCATTTGGTTTTACAGGTTTCAATATGCTGTTTTACCTGTCCGCCCATACGACAACCGCCATTAACATCGGTATTTTACAAGGCGCCATCCCTGTTTTTGTCCTCATGCTCGCCTTTCTCATTTTCAAGGAAAGGGTAACAAAACTGCAATCCATAGGCGTTGCTGTTACAATTTTTGGAGTAGTTATAATTGCCTCCGGTGGCTCAGTGGAACGGCTTGCCAATCTGGAAGTCAATGAGGGTGATGCCTTAATGCTTCTCGCCTGTGCGCTATACGCCGGTTATACTGTCTCTTTGCGCTATCGACCGGAGGTTTCCGCCCTCTCATTTCTCTCTATGATGGCGGTAGCAGCGCTGCTGACATCCATCCCCTTCACTTTATTGGAAGCATACATGGGGCATTTTCAGGTCCCAACGCCAACCGGTTGGGCCGTCGTTATCATGGTGGCGTTGTTTCCATCTATTATCGCACAAATTGCGTTTATGACAGGGGTCCGTATTATCGGGCCGGGACGCGCCGGTGTATTCGTTAATCTGGTGCCAATCTTCGCCTCGATATTTGCCGTCACTTTTCTTGATGAACCATTCGAGCTTTATCATGGCGCCGCTTTGGCTCTGGTACTATTCGGGATTTGGCTGTCAGAGCGCGGAAAGCCCGTCTAACGCCAAATCTTTGTCAAAAATCACTAACAATTCCTTTGCGTTCCCAATCGCCATAGCGGGTCGGCTCCAGTCCTTTAGGACCCCCAATTTCGCCTTTCGCCTGCTTTTGCTTGATAGCGGCCGGTTTGCTTTCTTGGGGTGTCGGTTCGCTTTTCGTCTTCTTTTCAGTCATCTGTATCCATTCATCCTGTATAAGGGGTATTCCCATTTAATCGAGTTCAAGTATTTCCGAAGCATCTATAGACCGCAAGGCGAAATTCAGATAGAAGCCGCGCATGAACGCTCCGTCATCCAATTCCCGCAATGCCGCTGTCCGTCTTCTTGGCCGCGTCCTGCAAAAGCATCAACCGCTTGAAGAGGTTCTTGATCCCGTATTGCGGGGCCTAAGCCCGCGCGACCGGGCGCTGGCGAGAGCAATCGCCTCAACCAGTATACGTCACCTCGGGATCATAGATCATCTGATCGGGAAAATGCTGGATCGGCCATTGCCGGAAAAAGCGCAAGACATACGTCATATCCTGCGAATTGGCATTGCCCAGATTCTGTTCATGGAAATTCCCTCACACGCCGCCGTGCATGATACGGTCTCGCTGGTCCCGGAACGCAGCAAACATAAAGGGCTGGTCAATGCCCTTCTCCGGCGCACAGACCGTCAGGGTCAGAAATTACTGGGCCAGATCGATGTTTCGCGCACCAATACGCCAGATTGGCTCTGGAGCACCTGGAAAGAGCATTATGGAGAGGATATCGCCCGCCAGATTGCTTCCGCGCATTTGACTGAGGCCGAACTTGATCTTTCCGTTAAAAGCGATCCGGAAAAATGGGCGGCAGAACTCAATGCGACTATACTTCCAACGGGCACACTCCGTCGCCCAACGATATCGTCGCTGAAAGATCTTGCAGACTTCGATGCGGGCGAATGGTGGGTGCAGGACGCTGCCGCCGCTCTACCGGCCAGATTGCTCGGGGATGTTTCGGGAAAGCTGGTGATTGATCTTTGTGCCGCGCCCGGCGGCAAGACAGCACAGCTTGCCGCTGCCGGGGCAAATGTCATTGCCCTGGATAGATCAAAAAACCGGCTTAACCGTCTTCAGGAGAATATGGAACGGTTGAAGCTGCCCGTCACAACCATTGTCGGCGATGCAACAACTTTCGTACCCGAAAAGACTCCAGACGCAATTCTTCTCGATGCTCCCTGTTCCAGCACCGGAACGCTTCGTCGTCATCCCGATGTTGCCTATCTGAAATCGCAGGCGGATGTCGATAAGCTCACAGAGTTACAAAGCCGCCTTCTGGATGCCGCGGCACGAATGCTCGAACCTCACGGTCAGCTTGTCTATAGTGTCTGCTCCCTTCAGCCGGAAGAAGGAGAAGCCCGGATTGCCGACCTGCTCAAACGTGACCCAAGTCTGGAACGGGAAACAATCCGTCCAATTGAAGTCGGAGGGCTCACTGAACTGATAAATCCGCAGGGTGATATACGAACCCTTCCCTTTCACTTGGGCGGGATGGACGGGTTTTATGCCGCTCGCCTTCGTAAAATATCTACGGGCATAACTTGAGCCCCCTTATTTGTCATGGTAAAGAAATGCTTAATCTGACGTTAGAGCAGATAAGGCGCTCACTTTAAGGAAGTTTCATGCGTAAACCGGTCAGAATAGCTCCGTCCATCCTCGCTGCCGATTTCGCTAAACTCGGTGAGGAAATCTCCGCCATTACCAGTGCCGGGGCTGACTTCATCCATGTCGATGTAATGGACGGTCACTTTGTGCCAAATATCAGCTTCGGCCCGGCCGTAACCAAGTCAGTACGCGGCTACACTGATCTGCCCTTTGACTGCCACCTGATGATATCTCCGGTCGACCCTTTTATCGAAGAATTTATCGATGCGGGTGCAAATATTATCACCGTGCACCAGGAAGCGGGAGCCCATCTTCACCGCAGCCTGCAACTGATCAAATCCCACGGGATAAAGGCCGGTGTCTCGCTCAATCCATCCACCCCCGCCTCTACGCTGGAACATATCATGGATGATGTAGACCTCATTCTGGTCATGAGCGTCAATCCCGGCTTCGGCGGGCAGAAATTCATTCCCGCGCAACTTAATAAAATCAAAACCATCCGTGCGATGATTGATGCGTCCGGGCGCGATATCGATCTGGAAGTGGATGGCGGCATCAATTCGGAAACAGCCCCCAAGGTGATCGAGGCAGGGGCGGACCTCCTCGTTGCGGGCAGTGCCGTGTTCAAGGGCGGGCCTGAACAATATGCCGCCAACATCAAGTCGGTGTTGGGACGCACATGATCAAAACCGCGATAACGCCTGCGAAAGGAGGCCTTCCATCGCGGCGCCTGATTTCTGATGTCATATATGCAAGCCGAGCCTATCAGGCCATGCTTAAAAGCCGCGTTCCCAAGCGGCTTGTCCTCGCACCCGTAGATGTTTTTCCCGGAAACGGAGAGCGCGCCGATAGTATTTTTCAGGGCCATTTTGAGTTCGGCGGCTTCAGTCTCGAGCAGGATGATCAGGAACCCTGGCATGTAGAGGGAATGCCCCTTGCGTGGCACAAGGAGTTACATGAATTTTCCTGGCTTCGGGATTTCGTCGCTAATGGTAGCGATGCCGCAAAACGACATGCCCGCGCCTTGATTACTTCCTGGATCACGGAATTTGGTTCTTTTCGTCCCTATATCTGGGACGAGGAGGTCCTGTCGCGGCGGTTAATCGCCTGGTTTTGCCACAGCCCGTTTCTTCTGGAGGCGGAAGAAACCGACTTTAATTATACATTCCTGTGCTCTTTGCGCCGTCAATATATTCACCTCAGCCGTCTGGCGAAAAGCAAAACGAAAGGCGCAGACCGGATATCTACTTGGCAGGCCTTACTTTACGGAGCGCTCGCCTTCCCTGATATGAGCAAACAATGCGTGAAGATATTAGCGTCGCTTGAAGCGGAACTTGGGCGCGTTGTGCTGGCGGACGGTTGTCACATCTCCCGCAACCCCGAACGGCATTTGATCCTGCTCGGTGATCTGATCGGCATTCGAAATACGCTGATGTCAGCGAATGAAATGGTGCCGGTCACCATCAACAACGCGATTGACCGCCTGGCCCCAGCGATCCGCTTTTTCCAGCATGGCGACGGCGGCCTTGCGCTTTTTAATGGCGGCCTACGGCTGCCGGATGGACTGTGCGATAATATATTGGCCCTATCGGATGCCACCGGACGGCCGCCGCAACGCTTCCCACAAGGGGGGTTTGAACGATTAAAGGCCGGTCGCGCGCTGCTCATATTAGAAAGCGGGGAAGGCGGGCGCGACTCGCTAATACAGCGTGACGCCGGGGTGCTGAGTTTCGAATTCAGTTACGGACGGGAAAGACTCATTGTCAATTGCGGTGCAGTACGTGACCCTGACTCGGCCTGGGGGAAAGCCCTTGCGGCGACTGCCGCATACTCAACGCTCGGGTTCGATAATATCAACGCCATTTTTCCGCCGCTGGAACCTTCCGGTGAAAGCCCGGAAAATGTTACCCGCAATGAAGATGATGGCAATATCTGGTTGGACCTGGAAAGCAGCGGCTATCGCGATTCCGTTGGTGTCGCGCATCGAAGGCGCCTTTATCTGGACGCAAGCGGACAGGCCCTTCGTGGGGAAGACCAGATCATCCCGGAAAGAATGCCACCGTCGGGGCGATCCCATTTCAGCCTGCGCTTCCATCTGCATCCGGATTTAAGCATTTCCCGAAGTGCCAGCGGCAAGAATATCCTGATCCGCACGCCAAGCGGGACGGGCTGGAAATTCCTGACTGCCGCCCCACGCCTCGCGTTGGAAGAAAGCGTATATTGCAGCATACCCGGAGAACGGCGCCATAATCAGCAAATCGTTATCAACGGGCAGCTGATTGATCAGGAACCGATCCTGATCAAATGGGCTCTTACCCGGCTATCAGATTGATATAATCAGAGCTGCCATCGTTTGATAGTTGGTGAAAATTCTGTGTTACGCCAAATACCCTTAACATCGGCAAGCAATCCGTCACCACCCAGCATTTCCTCCAGCGCTGCAGGAGAGAGATCCCGGTAAACGGAATGGGCAACCGCGGCCACAATCGCATCGTAGCCACGCAGGTCAGACAGGCTTTCGATAATATCAATATTAAGGAACTGCTGCGCTTCATGCTTATCCGCAAGCGGGTCATGTACATCCACCTGGTGACCATGTTCATGCAACACGCGGATAATATCGACAACCTTTGTATTGCGAAGGTCGGGGACGTTTTCCTTGAAGGTTACGCCCAGAATGAGGATCTTGCTTTTGCCGTCGAGGTTCCCGTGCACACTGTCGGCGATGAACTTACCCATATTCTCATTAATCCGGCGCCCTGTCAGGATAAGATCGGCGAAATGGCCAACCTCATTGGCCCGATGGGCAAGATAGAAAGGGTCAACACCGATGCAATGCCCGCCGACAAGGCCAGGCGTGAAATTCAGGAAATTCCATTTCGTACCCGCTGTTTCCAGCACATCATAGGCGGAAATGCCGAGCTTCTGAAAAATCATCGTCGCTTCATTGACAAAGGCGATATTGATATCGCGTTGCGCATTCTCGATTACTTTCGCCGCTTCTGCAGTCTTGATATTGCGTGCACGGTAGGTGCCGCCTGTGGTTGCCGACCCGTAGATATCGGCTAGAATATCTGTCACTTCGTCGGTCTGCGCTGAAACGACCTTGATGATCTTATCGACCGTATGGACCTTATCACCAGGGTTAATGCGCTCCGGTGAATATCCAAGATAAAAACCCTCTCCCGATGTCAAGCCGGAGGTTTCTTCCAGAAGCGGTCCGCATACGTCTTCGGTTACACCCGGATATACCGTACTCTCCACGACAACAATTGCCCCGTCCTTCAGGACAGGTCCAATCGCAGCACAAGCTCCTTTAAGAGGGCTCAGGTCAGGTTTATCATTTTCATCGACCGGCGTCGGGACGGTCACGATATGGATATCCGCATCGCGCGTATCATTAACGTCGGTCGTAAAGCGCACACTGCTGGCCCGAAGGTTCGGCGTATCAATTTCCATCGTCCGGTCAAAGCCCTGACGAAGCTCTTTTACCCGCTCCTTGTTGACATCAAAGCCAATGACATCAAAGCTTCGGGCCAGCGCGATCGCAAGGGGAAGCCCGACATAGCCGAGGCCGACAATAGAGATTTTGGTTTTGCTGCTGACCTTGTCGTGTCCTTTGAGGGCCGCCGGTTTTGTTTTCGCCATGGGATACTTGTTCCGTTATATATATGTGTGTCGTTGGTAACGCCGAGATAGTAGTTTGTCCAAGTTTTTTTTTCGTTAAAAGGTTCCGCAAATGCATCCTGCATGCTATAGGGCGCATACTCCCGCAACACCTGCTTCAGAGGATGTATTCCATCGATGTCCCGCACCGATCTGCAACCTGTTTCCCGCGCCCTTATTTCCGTTTCCGATAAATCCGGCCTTGTTGAACTTGGAAAAGCGCTCTCGGCCCTCAACATAGAAATTCTCTCTACCGGTGGCAGCGCCAAAATGCTGATGGAGGCTGGCCTGAAAGTCACAGAGGTGGCCGACCATACGGGCTTTCCCGAGATGATGGATGGGCGGGTCAAAACCCTGCACCCGACAATTCACGGCGGCATTCTCGCCCTTCGCGACAATTTGGATCATGTGAAGGCAATGACGGATCATGACATCGGCGGCATCGATCTTGTTGTCGTCAATCTTTATCCGTTCGAAGAGACCGTTGCGAAAGGTGCCGATTTTCATACTTGTATCGAGAATATCGATATCGGCGGTCCGGCAATGATCCGGTCTGCCGCCAAAAATTACGGTTTCGTCAATGTTATCGTCGATGCCAGCGACTATCAGGCCGTAATTGACGAACTTACCGAGACTGGCGGCAAGACAAGTATTGAACTTCGCAAGAAGCTGGCCGCGAAGGCCTATGCCCGCACCGGCGCCTATGATGCGGCAATCTCTAACTGGTATGCGGACCAGTTGGGAGAACCCTATCCGGACCGCCTTGTTCTTGCCGGAACGCGTCAACAAACGCTGCGATATGGCGAAAACCCGCATCAGTCCGCTGCCTTTTACGCCAATGCCGAACAACGGATCGGAGTCGCCAGCGCAAGGCAGATTCAGGGTAAAGAGCTTTCCTATAACAACTTTAATGATACGGACGCAGCGTTCGAATTGGTTGCCGAGTTCGACCCGAAGGTAAGCGGTCCGACCTGTGCCATTATCAAGCATGCCAACCCTTGCGGTGTTGCCATGGCGCCAACCCTTGCCGACGCCTATAAGGCCGCCTTCGCCTGTGATACCACCTCGGCTTTTGGCGGGATCATTGCCCTCAACCAGACCCTAGATGCGGCAACCGCCGAGGAAATCGTGAAAATCTTTACCGAGGTGATTATCGCGCCAGAGGCGGATGAGGCCGCAAAGGAAATCATTGCCGCGAAGAAAAACCTCCGCCTGCTACTGACCGACGGGCTGCCTGACCCAACCCTTCCGGGACGGCTGGTAAAATCGCTGGCCAGCGGCTATCTCATTCAGGATCGCGATAATGCCCTGACCGCATCGCCCGAGCTGAACGTTGTCACCAAACGCGCACCGAGCGATCAGGAGATGAAGGATCTGAAATTCGCCTTCACCGTTGCCAAACATGTAAAATCCAACGCCATTGTCTATGTCCGGAATGGCGCCACGGTTGGTGTCGGCGCCGGCCAGATGAGCCGGGTCGATTCATCCAAGATTGCTGCCAGCAAATCCCTGGAAGCCGCGCAAAATGCGGGTGAAACGACAGCCTGGGCGAAAGGCTCGGTTGTTGCCTCCGATGCTTTCTTCCCCTTCGCTGATGGCCTTCTTGCGGCCGCGGAAGCAGGCGCCACCGCTGTCATACAGCCCGGAGGCTCCATGCGGGATGATGAAGTGATTGCCGCCGCAGACAAAGCCGGACTTGCCATGGTCTTTACCGGCATGCGACATTTCCGTCACTGATAATTAAAGGGGAAGGGCAAATGATCATAACCACCACCGGATCCATCGAGGGCAGAACGATTTCCGCCTATATGGGCGTTGTTGGCGGAGAGGCCGTTATGGGCTCCAACTTCATCCGCGATTTTTTCGCCCGGGTTACGGATACGCTTGGCGGACGATCTGACGCATATCAGAAGGAAATCCGCAATGCCCGCGCCCATGCGCTTGCGGACATGAAGGAGGAAGCTGCCGATATTGGCGCCGACGCCATCGTCGGGATCAGCGTTGATGTCGAGGTCATCGGAGACAGTATGCTGATGGTGACTGTCTCGGGAACTGCCGTCAAGCTGACCTGATAATCATTCGTGTACGGGTTCGCGTACGAAACTCATCAGCGCCGCGCCAATCATCAGCAAGATAAATATCACTATCATGGCCGGGCGTTGCTGTCCGGTTGCCGACGTAACAATGCCGATCATCAGCGGGGCGACAAATGCTGTTGCTTTACCGGACAGCGCAAAAAGCCCGAAAAACTCCCCTGCTTTTTCGGGCGGGGCCATCCGTGCGATCAGGGTTCGGCTTGCGGCCTGCGCCGGTCCGAAAAACAATCCCATGATAAAAGCAAAAACCATAAAGGCCATTTCGGCCGGGCTTGCAAACAACGCCCCGCCTTCCACCGGCATCGCTGCAGAAAGGCCGAAAAGAATCTGTCCATCGCTGATGGACAGCACACCGACGGACGCGAAGGCGAGCCCGAGAACCGAGATGACAATTGTCGGCTTTGAACCAAGTCTGTCATCCAGAAAGCCGCCGATAAAACACCCGGCAATGGCGAAGAAATTTATCAGAATACCGAAAATACCGAGTTCCGTTGTTCCCCAGTTAAACAGTCCGGCCGCATAGATTCCTGAAAAACCGATAAGCGCAAGGATGCCATCGTTATAAAACATTCTTGCGATAAGGAAGAAAACGATGTTTTTATGATCCTTCAGCGAACGCAGCGTTACCAATAATGCGCCAAGACCACTGCGAACCGCAGACATCTTCGATATTCCTGTAGGCGCCCGATCCGGCGTAAACAGCAACATAGGAATGATGAAGACCAATAGCCATATGGCCGCCATGGGACCGGTGATCCTGTCCGGTTCGTGGGTAACTTTGTTCAATCCGAACAAAGGGACTTCAGGCAGGGAAAATCCGAATAGCACAATAAAGAGCGCGATCAGTCCGCCAATATATCCGAGTCCCCATCCAAACCCGCTTAACCGGCCCATTTTCTTGGCAGGAACGAGACTTGGCAACATGGCGTTATTGAAGACAATACTGAACTCGACCCCGATGGTGCCGAGCACGATCCCCGCCAGTATCCAGAATATGCCACTATCAATGCCGGGTACCGCCCACCAGAGCGAGAAAGCGCCAATTGCGCATAAAGTGCTGAAAAACAGTATCCAGGGCTTACGTGCACCACCGGCATCCGCGATGGAACCGAAAACCGGGCTCAAAATGGCAATCAGAGCGCCGGCGATCGCCTGGGTATACCCCCAATAGGCCTGCCCCTCCGCCGGTGTTGCCGCCACGAAGGAGGTAAAATAAGGCGCAAAAATAAAGGTGGTGACTACAGTAAAGAAGGGCTGGTTTGCCCAGTCAAACATGGCCCAGGAAAATTTCCCAAGCCGATCTGCTTCGCGCGGCATCACCTCACCGATTGCGGCCATGTCATCCCCACTTTTTCCGCTTCCCTTATGGGTTTACGCTACGATAAAGAAACAACGATGACAATCACGTAATCATCGAGCGGAACTGCCGGTTGGCGAAGGCGAGTTTAGCAATATCGAGGGTGCCAGTTGATTTGAATTCCTTTATCAGGTCGCCCGTGCGCTTGATCGTTATCCGATTGTTACCCGCCCAGTGTTTGAATGCATCCCGGCCCTTATGTCCATTCGCACCACCAAAGACAGATGTGGTAATTGCGCGTTGTTGGCCATAGAGGTCATCAATTATTGCCGTGACAGCAAGACGTTCCCAGTTATTATCCGGCTCGATGGTTTCCGCGGCACCGCGCAGCCAGTCGATGTTGAGGTCGGCGCCAACAGCGAAGTAAACCTCGCCGACTTCGGTGATCGGACGCCCTACTGTCTTCCCGGCTTGAACCACGTCCAGTGAAGATCTGAGCGGACCCAGAGCCGCCACCCGCCGCGCCAGTGGCTCCGGAACCCCTTCGGAGACAAGCTGCTCCGCACGAGCGACAAATCGGGTGCGGCCTTCTTCACTTAGCAGATCTTCAAGACCTTTCTCAAGTTTACGCATATCAGCAGAAAGCCGCTTGACCTCAGCAGCGATATCATCGTCGCGGGAAAGATGGCGCAGGCACCAGAGCGTTGCCCGGCGCGCCAGTTTCTGCGTCACGTCAATCATGCGGCCCTGTATGTCCGTGCTGACTTTGTTATCAAGGGCTTCAATTCCTGACCACAGTTTTTCCAGATCAAAAACCGCACAGACGAGAGCAAAGGCACGTGCTACATCCTGTACCTGACAACCCTGCTCTTCCATCATTTGTGCGACAAAGGTCGGTCCGGCGCGATTGACAACCTGATTCACAATGATCGTCGTGATAATCTCACGGCGGAGGCGATGTCCCGCTATATAAGAGGCATATTTTTCCCGCAGCTGCGGCGGAAAATACTCGCTTAGCCAGAGGTCATAATATGGATCGTCCGGCAGGCTGGTTTCCAGAATATCGGCATAAAGTGTCAGTTTCGAATAGGCAAGGAGCACAGACATCTCGGGACGCGTCAACCCGGTATTCGCTGACTGGCGCCGAGCAATTTCTTCATCATCCGGCAGGTTTTCAACGGTCCTGTCGAGACGACCCGCCTTCTCCAGGTTTCGCATGAACAGAACATTTTCCGTGAAATTATCCACGCTTTGTCGTTCCGCCGTCGTCAGCGCCTGTGTTTGCAGGTAATTATCCATCAACACATGTTCCGCCACTTCTTCTGTCATATCGACAAGAAGGCGGTCCCGCTGCTTTTCCGTCATCTCTCCATCATCGAGGACGGCACGCAGAAGGATCTTGATATTGACCTCATGGTCCGAGCAATCCACACCTGCAGAATTATCAATGGCATCTGTGTTGAGGCGTCCGCCCGTTAAGGCATATTCAATGCGCCCAAGCTGCGTTGCGCCCAGATTACCGCCCTCGCCAATTACTTTTGCGCGAACATCACAGCCGTTAACGCGTATGCCGTCATTCGCGCGATCCCCAACCTCACCGTTACTTTGGTGGACCGCCTTGATATAGGTGCCAATGCCGCCAAACCATAACAGGTCCACCTTCATTTTAAGGATCGCTGTAATCAGCTCGTTGGGGGTGACCTGATCAGCCTTGATATCGAGGAGCGCCTTGATTTCCGGCGTTAGCGTGATGGACTTCGCTTTGCGGTCAAATATTCCGCCCCCGGCCGAAATCAGCTTTGTATTATAATCTTCCCAGGATGACCGCGGCAGCTCGAACATCCGCTCCCGCTCCTTGAAGCTTTTCGCAGCATCCGGCGATGGATCAATAAAGATATTACGATGATCGAACGCCGCGACCAGCCTGATCTTCTTCGAAAGCAACATGCCGTTTCCGAACACATCGCCCGACATATCCCCGATACCGGCCACAGTGAATTCCTCTGTCTGGGTATCATGCCCCATCTCGCGGAAATGCCGCTTGACCGATTCCCAGGCCCCGCGAGCGGTGATCGCCATTTTCTTATGGTCATAGCCAGCCGCGCCACCAGAGGCGAATGCATCGCCGAGCCAGAAGCCATAGGAAATCGCCACTTCATTGGCAATATCAGAGAATGTCGCCGTTCCCTTGTCCGCCGCCACAACGAGATACGGATCATCTTCATCATGCCGCACGACATTTTCCGGTGGCACCACCATGCTGCCGACGTAATTGTCCGTAATATCGAGAAGGCCGGAGATAAAAATCTTGTAGCAATTAATGCCCTCTGCCAGAAACTCCTCGCGGTTAGCGGTGCTGGCCAGGTTTTTCGGATAGAAACCGCCCTTGGAGCCAACGGGCACAATGACAGTGTTTTTCACCATTTGGGCCTTCATCAGGCCGAGTACTTCCGTCCTGAAATCTTCACGGCGATCCGACCAGCGCAAACCGCCACGTGCAACTTTACCACCCCGCAAATGCACACCTTCAACCCGCGGACTATAAACAAAAATTTCCACGAACGGTTTCGGCAAGGGAAGCTCATCCAGCTTCTGACTGTCCAGCTTGAAGGAATAGTAAGGTCTGCCCTGCTCATCGACACAACCCTGAAAGGCATTTGTCCGTAACGTGTTAACGATCAGATTGACGAACCGGCGTAAAATCCGGTCTTCATCAAGGCTAGCCACCTCATCAAGCTGGTCCCAGATTCCATCCAGTATACCGGCAACCTTTGCAACACGGTCTCCTTCATATGACGGATCAAATCTCGCATGAAACAGCTCTATCAGACATCCCGCAATTACCGGATTGCTAGACAATGTGTTCATCATATAGGTCTGGCTAAACGTAATTCCCGCCTGGCGCAGATACTTCGCATAGGCACGCAGCACCACGATATTAGACCATTCCAGACCAGCACGGAGCACAAGACGGTTGAATCCGTCATTTTCCATATTGCCGGTCCAGACACGCCGAAATGTCTCTTCGAATTTTGCCTTTAAGTCATGTAGATCAAGCGCATGACCGCCGGGCTCTATCAATTCGAAATCATGTATCCACATTTTCTCCGGAAGCTCGTCCGACGTTACCAGATAAGGGTTTTCCGAAAAGACCTTCAAACCCATGTGTTCGAGCATCGGCAAGCAATCCGAAAGTGTCAGTGGTGTTTCCCGGCTGTAAACCTTGAATCTTACCTTGTTTTCCGGATCCTCCACCCACCGATAGAGGTTGAGGCCAAGTTCCTGAGCCTTGAAGACGGCCTCGATTTTATCTATGTCGTAAAGTGCCAATTCGGCGTTGAAGCGCTCCTTGTATCCAGCCGGGAAGGCGTTTCCGTATCGAGACCGAAGCCGCAAGCCTTTTTCCTCACCCCATTTTTCAAGCAGGGCGTCATTAAGATCATCCGTCCAGCTGCGAGAGGCGTCAATCAATCGCCGCTCCAGCTCCACTTCATCAACTTTTGGTTTATGTTTGCTCTTGAGAGAAATGATATAGTGAATCCGCGCAAGAACATCATCACCGACGAGCGCGTAATGGGAGGACAAAGAGCCGTTGTGCATCTCGGCAAGTAAAGCCCCGAATTTCTGGCGTATGTCCGTATTGAATTTTTCTCTCGGAATATAGACGATCGCAGAGACAAATCGTTCGAACCGGTCCCGTCTCAGCAATACGCCGATCCGCGGGCGCTCCTGAAGAGAGAGGATTTTCGTGGCATTTTCAAGCAAATCCTCAACCGAAATCTGGAACAGCTCGTCACGCGGATAGCTCTCCAGAATATGAGCGAGTGCTTTTTCATCATGGCTGTTTTTCTGCAGGCCTGACAACTCGAGTGTCTGGCTTACCTTCCGGCGCAAATACGGGATATCACGGGGAATACGATTATAAGCCGCCGACGTAAATAGTCCGGTAAAGCGGCATTCACCAATCACTTCGCCCTTATCATTGAATTTCTTCACCCCTACATAGTCAAGATGGACGGCCCGATGGACTGTCGAACGGACATTGGCCTTGGTGACAATGATCAGTTCGCGCCGTCGCAGGAAATCTTTCACTTCCGGCGACATTTCCTTGCCACCTGACATGATGCGGCGTGTCGGGTCGCGCAAAATGCCGAGGCCAGAGCCTTCAACCTGGCCCCAATTGTCCGATTTTCCCTTGCTGTCAACGCTGAATTCAAATTCACGGTAGCCAAGGAAAGTGAAATGATTGTCTGACATCCACTGCAACAATGCCAACGCTTCGTCAATTTCCGCTTTGTCCAGGGGCGGTGGATTTTTTTTCAGCTTTTCACTGATCAACCCGACTTTGGCAAGTATGGGCTTCCAGTCGGCAACGGCAACGCGCACGTCATCCAGAGTCTCCCGCAGGCTTTTCTCAATCTCGAGAAGAACGTCCGGGTTCGTCTGTTCATCAATCTCGAAATGCATAATGCTTTCGAGAATGGATTTCTGCTTGGATCCGGGTTTGCTTTCAAAAGTCTGAACCCGGTTCCCTTTTTCGTCGCGTTCGACGTAAACAACGGGGTGGATAACCTGATGAACGGTCAGACCGCGCCGGTTTAATGCAGCGGTGACACTGTCGACGAGAAAGGGCATATCGTCATTGACGATTTCAACAACCGAATGTGTGGTCTTCCAGCCATGCTCTTCCAGATCAGGGGTGAAGACCCGGAGTTTCGGCGTCTGTGGTTCCCGCACAGCACCAAACTTGTAGAGCGACAAGGCAGATCCATAGAGATATTCCGGCGAGATCCCAAGAATATCCTCCGGTGCCGGGCGTTCATAAAACTGGCGGATAAATTTCTTCGCATCAGCCGCTGTTTTTTTATCCAGCCTACTCTCAACTATTGCGAGAACTTTATCTATCTGTTCTAATTTAAGATCTTGTGCCTTTGCGACCATTTTCTGAATCCCACCCCTTCAGACTTGTGTGGTTACTCATTCCAACATGTAGAACGTAGTCTTAAATTATCTTCTAACGGTTAATTTGAAAAGAATTATCCAAATAAAAACCGTATCTCTTTCAAAGCGTTATTTGTAGAGTTTCCGGTTTCTCGCGGAATGTCAAATGGTCTCAGATCAATTAATTAAATGAAGTCAACTTCCTAGACTGTATCTATTCTTAATCATAACGGCGGAAAATGTAATTACGGAGAACCCCTTACATAAGAGAATTATTCTGAAAGAAAAACGAACGTTTGCTACTTTGTAATTGCCGAGAGCTGATCATTTTGAATCAACCGAAAAATCGCCAAATTCGAGCTCGATACTAAAGCCCTTTATCAGGTGCAGTTCTCTTCCGTTAGGGGGATTCTATAAAGATGCACCGCGTAAGGCGCGAATGTATCCTGAAACTGATCTTCCTGAAGAGCAACCCGTCGTGACTCATCCAGTACATCCACATAGGTCGCCGTCATCTTACCGCCGATGGTAATTTGTGCCTCAGTCGCAAATTTGCTGGTAGAGCCGGCAAATATATAAAGATGACAGCTTTCTTGCCGGGCAAGTATTGAAACACTGTCGTAGGGCGCCGTTACATTGATGTTGATCCGCGCGGTACTCTTTTTATTGAGGATTGGCGCCAGACTTTGTAGTCGTGCATTTATTTCGGCGACCTCCTGACTAAGCGCATTGTTTTGAAGCAGCGACGCCTCGACAAAATAAGGCGTAAACTGATGCACAAAATAAATAATCCCGCGCGCACCATGAATGATACTGAGCCACACGAGACTTCGGATCTGCTCTCCCGTAGGCATAATCTCCGCGTTAGAGACACGGCTCGTCTCGATAATACTCCAGACTGGCTTTGATCCGCCCGTCCAGTTGACGAGACGATCAACCCCCCGCGCCACGTAGTCCAACCGACCTCGAATGCCGCTGTCCCGATGGGTAATCGGATAGATATCGAAAGAAACTATATCGGCGGCCTTGACATAAAGCTCATAGTCTTCCGGATGATTGGTGCGCGTTCCGCGACCATACCACTGGTCCCAGGCAACGCCCTGACCAAGATTAAGAAGTATTGGCCTAACCGGATCCGTTTCTTTCATTCTATGATATTGCTGAATCAATGTCCCTGGCAGCACAGGCGGGCCCAAACTGCCATCCTCCGTCAGTTGGGCGTTATCGGGCTCATCCGGCATCATCCAACCAACAATTATATCCTCATATCGGGGCTTCATTGCGAGCGCATTCTGGGCCGCAAATACAGGCATCTTTGCGGCCTGAAGCTGTGTTAGCTGCTTCTCCGTCGGACCTTTCCAAAGTCCGGCATAGAAGTTTATGCCGAGAGCCTTATATGCCATTGCGTTGCCGGGGTCCTGCAGCCAGACACCAATGGGAAAAATATCCCGTCCGGCTACAATGTCTGCGGGAGCAGGAACATGTTGCTGGGAGAAAGAACTCGATAGCGGAAAGAATAAGAGAAAAAAGAACAGGGCAGGAAAGCAGGCAATACGGGGGCGAAAGCTCATAGGATTTCCTGGGTGTTCCCTTCCAGAACGAGGCAGGTCAGAACATTTGAGTAAAAAGCGCCTGTGTCAATGCCAATTCTGTTTTCCCTGATCTCAGGCTCCGGGATAATACTGTGCCCATGCACAACCACTTTGTCGAAAAGTCCTTCATGGCACAGGAATGTATCGCGGATCCAGAGAAGATCCGTTTCTTTCTGGTTTTCAAGCGATCGGGAAGGATCTATCCCTGCATGCGCGAAGAAGTAATCTCCTAGAGTATGGCTGGTTTCCAGAGTTCCCAAAAACTGCAAATGGGAATCAGGAAGCGTCTTTTTCAAGGCGCGCGCTGCTTTACGGATATCCTCTTCTGTAACCTCTGCAAGCTTCAGGTCCACACCATAACTTCTGAGCGTCGCGTCGCCCCCATAATGAAGCCACCGTTTTCCTTTGACCGGATCCTGTAAAAACGACAGCATTGATGCTTCATGATTGCCTTTAAGGGTGATGATTTTTTTGTTTGACCCATCAAGATTCAAGAGTTTGTCAATTACCTGCGAACTCATGGGGCCGCGGTCAACATAATCTCCAAGAAAGATCAGATGCGTGTCGGCGCTTGTGCGTCGGGATTCTTCCTCATCAATCTTCCCAAGCAAAGGAGTCAGCAAATCCTCCCGACCGTGGATATCACCAACCACATAGGCCCGTTGCCCTTCAGGCATGGCCGCCGTTGCCGAAGAGACAGGACCTTCCGGAATTACTGCCGAACGCCTTGAGATAAACTTGTTGAGCCGAGCCAAAGGCATTCAATCTATTCTTCCAATTTCCGCAATTGCTGACCAATCACGCTATCTTACGTTGATCGTCGCGCTATGTTAACGCGAATAATGGATGCTTTCTACCAACAACTACGTGATCACTTATATAACAAAAAAAGTGGCAGTCGTTAGACTACCACTTTATATAGTTACTGATATGCTACTTTTGAAGTAGGAACCGAAACGGCTCAACTTCTTCTAAAAAATTTATTTTATCAAATATTGTCTATCTTAAAAAATAGGCCTATTCCCAGTTTGCATTTTCTTCCCTGCGGCGTCGACCGAGCCAGAAGATCGCACCAATCGCTCCGCCAAAAAGCAAAACCGCGGGCGGTAATGAAATGGAACTCGTCGTCTCTCCCTTTGATTTGCCGTCTGGGAGAGCGGTCGTCTGATTCTTCTTGACCAAAGCAAAGGCCTGACCTGTATCAGCTACGCTGCTGCTCTTGGCTTTTTCAACAACAGCGTCCTGCCCCGCCATTGCACCTGCTGAACTGACGGCAGTACGCTCAACAGTCGCGGGCGCAGCCATTGAAATAGCCGCACCCGATAGTAGCAGTATTAGCGTCGCCGCTGTAAGTTCACGAACCCGCACTCTTCTGACTCCTTGGTACCTTCAAGACAAAATCCTGACTTCCATTCTGGACGCTGTCGATTGTCTATGTTTCTAAGGCGTTGTCGCTAATCACGCATCCCTCATATGAGGGATACTGCGATAAAAACTGAATTTTTCTGAAAAACCGCGACGTTTATGATGATATTTCTGAGAAAATTTTATTTAACATTACTGCCACGCCAATCGGCAGACTGGTTCTTGTTCGTCTTGAACTTCAAATTGAGTGCGATGAGAACCATTAGCGCTGCCGTTTTCAGACTGGGAGCGCGTACGAACTCTTTCAACAAATGAGTTGTTGCCGCCATTCGGCGACCTTCCCATGCCAGTATTTTCCCGCAGTATCGCGCCGTTGCACGCTTGTTTTCTTCAAGCATCTCCCGGCTTTTCGCGCTAATCGATTTGAGAGAGCTTTCTTTGAGCACTGCCGTCAGGCTGTCAAACCGACTATGCCAGAGCGCAAACCGGTTTTGTGACATGCTCCCGGAGCGCAACCGCCAGATTCCGCATGGATTTTCGATATAGGCAAGCTTGAACAATAAAAGAAGTTCAAGAAGATAATTAAAATCACCGGTCAGGTTACTATCAGGGTCGAATACATTTCCATCTTTTAAAATGGTGTCAATTGCAGATCGCCGGACTAATCCGAAATTGATCAGCGGTGACGTGGAATCATGCAAATACTGCCCCAGAATAGTCTCCGGCTCATAAAAGCGGACGTCAGGATTTACAGGAATGCTGCGATCCTTGATCGAGGAAAACTGGCTTTCAAAGGCACTGTGGAATCCACCGAAACACATCGAAACATCCGTGTTTTCCTTGAATATCCGTTCAGCGGTTTCAAGAAACTGTGGAAAGAAAATGTCATCCCCGTCCAGAAAGGAAATCAGGCTGCTGGTCGAGGCGCTAAATCCAGTATTCCGGGCAGAGCTCACGCCTTTATTCGTGTCATGGCGTATCAGCTTGACACGATCCAGACGCTCGCCAAGCGCCGCCTGAACATCGTCGGGCCCGCAATCATCCACAATAATAATCTCATCCGGGGGGCGGGTTTGGTTCAAGACAGAATCCACAGTCTCGCAAATGGTTTCCGATGAGTTATATGCCGGTATAACAACAGTAATTGTTTCCTGATCCATTGCTAAGCCCTAATATTCCGATCCGCCATACTCGATCTTCTTTTTCTGTAGCCCAAGCGTAACAAGAACAAGCAGGATGAAGGTCTTTATATCCGGTAATCTTTTAAATTCTTCAAACAAGCGTCTGGAGGCCTCTTTACGCTCCCCGCCATTTGCGAGAACCCGTGCATGTTGCCGCGCTGCGGTGGCCCGCATCCGCTTCAGAAATGCAAGATGATAGACAGAAAGCGGCAAAATGTTTGCCTGTGCAATCAGGGAGTCTACCGCTACCGCACGCGATGACCACACTTTTACCAAGTTACGCGAGATACTGTCAGGGCGCAGAAAGTATACTCCCATCGGATTTTTGACATGGAGAACATCAAATTTCGCCAATATCCGGGCAAACATGTGAAAATCCTCATTATTTTTGAGTTCTGGCAGGAACAGGTTGCCGTCTACACATATTTCCTCAAGTGCTGATCTTCGAAAGATGCTGAAAGATGGGATGAAGGCACCTGTGTTATTCAGATAAAAGGTCAGGCCCTCGCCTCGGGATAGCAGGGCTACGTCAGCTTCCTGCTCCCTATGAGTTTCCAAAATAGGGGCTGCATTTCCATCAAAGCACTGATAGAAGCTGCCGAAACACGCGGCTGCCTGTTCATTCTCTTCAAGTGCCTCAAGCATTACAGACAGGAATTCCGGACACAGAATGTCATCCGCATCCAGAAAGTAGACATAGTCCCCGGTTACATGTGAAAATCCGGTATTCCGGGCATGCTGGACACCCTTATTCACCTCGTGGCGCAATATCTGAACGCCAGGATAACGATCCCCCAGAACCTGAATAACTGGATTGTCGCTATGATCATCGACAACGATAATTTCATCAGGCCTGCGACGCTGTCCTATCAGGCTATCAAGGGTTACACAAATTGTCGCATCGCAGTTATATGCTGGCATAACGACGGAAATACGCTTTTTTGTCATGCCTTGTTCGTCCATTACTCATTAATACGTGGGTTCTAAAGACCTAGTGTTTTTCCGTCTCTGGCGACGCCGGTCATTTGGAAAACGGGTTATGACCCCCCAATGCTCTCTTCTTTCAATGGATCTGCCTTCTGCAAATTGCTGAGCAACACAGAAAAGTCATTCCGCCATTTATCCCAGTTAAGCTCATTCACATATTTTTCATGTGCATAGACGGCCATCTCGGCAAGTTTGGTTTTGTCCTGCCATAGCTTGATAATGGCATCCGCATAGTCTTTTCCATCCGCTGAAGAGGGAAGCAGCACACCGGATTTCCCATCATCAACAACGGAGGGGACGCCGCCCGTTGTCGGGGCGACGGAAGGAGTTGCAAATGCTGCCGCCTCCGCAAAGACAAGCCCATAAGCCTCTGCGCGGGTTGGCAGGACGAAGAGAGATGCCTCCGAAAACAATTTATTGTATAAGGCAAACTGCTCCGGATCGCTTTTCTTGAGGTTTTCGTATACCTGAACCCCCTCGGGCGGGCGGGCTGAAAATGGATCACATCCGACAATGGTAAGCTGCGCCTCTATGCCAGCGTCCCGGATATGCTTGAAGGCAGACAGAATTATATCTCCTCCCTTGCGTTCCCAGTCTTTTCCCATGAAAAGAATATTGCATTTACCGCCGAACTTTTTCTCCAGATACGCGTCGGAAATGATCGGTAGTGAGCCGACATTCGCACCAAGCCGTATAAATTTTAACTTCGCCAGATTGGCATCATAATCCTTCTGCGCTGAATTCATCGCCCATTGGGATGGGAAAATGGAATAGAATGACTTTCCTATCACTTCGCGCTCAATCTCATTTCCTTCCCGCCAAAGCCAGTTCGGGATGCGGCTGTGTTCCGGATAATAGTCCGTCATTATGGCATAGGTCGCATCAGAGATATGAAAGATGGGGACATCGGTTCGGATGTGGGCCAACTCCGGTGACGCTGCAATCCCAACGATAACCTCAGGATCGGTAAGATCAATTTTTCTCTGGATTTCCTTGCTGACAGCCTTGCTGAAAGCACCGGTAACAGATAGATCAATACTAAATCCTAGTTTCCTGAACAGGTAGCGGAAGGCTTTCGTCAGCATCAGCAGCCATGCCGTTTTCTGCGCGCGAACGACCACGACATCACCGGAAATTTTCTTTATTTCACGCGTAATAAAATATGGTGTTCCTGACCACGCGCTGACATCCTCAGGGTCATGGCGTGATACAATCGCGATTTTCATTACTGATACTTTCAAGTCCGGATTTGTTTTTCTCAACCTAGAGATTTTAAGTTTAAAAATGGTAAAAATTAATCATCATTCACCGCGCTATCGGATATTCTAGGGATTATAGTTACATAATATGCAAGCGTCTGTCCCAAACGCATATTAAAACGAAGCATAAAACGCGAAAATACGATGTCTGTCTGAAAATCCGGCGGCGGCACGCCAAAGGAAGCGCCAATTCAACCTATACAAATGGACTTCATAATAACAGGAAATAGACGCTAAAACCGGACAGCATGTGAAACATCAAAGCTTCCGGACTGTAATCAATCTTCCCGCAACGCACGGTTAAAGCTGAGAATAATCGGATTGACAAAATAATCCAGTGCCGTGCGCTCCCCTGTCGAGATCATAACATCCGCCTGCATACCGGGGCGCAGTTGGGTAACTTTGATATCAGCGTTTTCCAGATTGTCAATCTCAACGCGCGCCAGATAATAGAAATTTCCCGTCCTCTCATCCTCCAGACTGTCAGCCGACACACTGATCACGGTTCCTTCTGCTGGAAGCGAAAAGCGTTGACTGAACGCAGGGAAGCGGATTCGCGCGGGCGCTCCGATATAGACCGAGTCAATATCCTTTGTATTAACCTGAGCTTCTACAATAAGCTGTACATTATCCGGAACAATATCAAGCACAGTTTCACCCGGCTTTATAACCCCGCCAGCGGTATGGACCTTTAAATTGACGACATATCCGTTCGTTGGCGCCCGAATTTCTGTTCTGTCCAATACATCTTCAGAGGCGCGTGTCTGTTCTTCCAAGTCAAAAATCTGGGCCTGCACGTCACGGAGTTCCGCGACCACCTCGTCCATCATACTATTTGAAAGCTCGTTGATCTGTAGCTGGACTTCTCCGATTGCCTGACGGGTTTGGGCAATTTTCGAAACATTCTGACTGCGGTTCCCTTTCAGTTCCGCCAAGCTGCGCTGCAACGCCCGAAGCCTCGGACGCTTGGCGAGATTTTTTGCAACAAGACTTTCCACATCCTCGATTTCATCGCCGATGAGAACGATCTGGCGATCTGAGGAAGCAACCTGACCTTCCAAACCCTTAATCTCTTCTTCCAGCTGCGACGCCTTTTGTTGGAGAATAGTCACTTGTCCTTCACGAGACGTACGGCGGGATTCGAAAATATTCTCCTGACCCTGCATGGCCTCCCTTATATTCGGCTCATCCTTGCGCTCCATCAGCCATTCCGGAAACTCGATTTCAGCAAGCTCGTCCCGTTCTGCAACCAGTCTCGCTTTCTGGGCAAGTGCGGTGGCATATCGGCTGCGGACAATTTCTGTCGAGGCCTTTGATTGTAGTTCATCCAAAACGATTAACACGTCGCCCTGCTTTACAACGTCACCATCCTTGACCTTGATTTCAGAGACGATCCCGCCTTCAAGATGCTGAATCGACTTGCGGTTTCCCTCAACACTGACAACACCTTGCGCAATGGCCGCGCTCCCCAGCGGAGCGAACGCAGCCCAACCGACAAAGGCGCCAAAGAAAAGAAAAATAATTACCAGACCGAATAGCACCGGTCCGCGCACATTCATCATCGCTTGATTTCCTCAATATATTTCAAAGCACCCGCCTGATCCCCTTTGACAAAAAGCGAATATATTTTCGATATATCCGCATCAGTAAGTGGCTGGGTTGAAAGCGACTGTATCTTGGCCTTGATTTTCTCACTTGGCCCCATGGTCAAGACCGCCGCCTTTTTCACCGTCTTTGTTTTACCATTAACATGTGTTCCATTCACATGCCGGGACGGCGCGGACGTTGCCGTCGCGCGTTGCATATGTGAATACTGCTTGGCCGCTTTGATATCATGTTGTTTGTCCGGCCTAGACGGAGCCGGGCGCATACGAGACTCACTTGGTTGATCGTCAGCTTCAATGGTCTGCGCGCCCGGCTTTGGCAAGGCTTTCTGCACGCCCTGGAGCTTCGCCAGCACCTCATCACGCGACCCGAATTCCTGTACGACCCCATCCTTCAAGACAAGTATCTTATCGACATGCTTCAAGATATTCGGCCGATGGGCGATAACCACAATCGTCATCCCCTCCAGCCTGAGATTCTCCATGGCCCGCATCAAAGCCGACTCGCCTACATTATCGAGGTTAGCGTTCGGTTCATCCAAAACGAGAAGACTTGGGTTGCCGTAAAGCGCGCGGGCAAGGGCGATACGCTGGCGCTGACCGCCTGAAAGCGCCGCGCCGCCCTCGCCGATTTCTGTTTCATACCCCTTATCCATGCGCAGCACCATATCGTGAATGCCCGCTTTCTTTGCTGCCGCAATCACCAGCGCCGGATCGCCATCATTCATGCGAGCAATATTCTCTCGAATTGTGCCAGAGAACAGCTCGATATCCTGTGGCAGATATCCGATATACTGACCACGATCATCCGCGCTCCATTCTGCGACATCCATCTCATCCAGTCGCGCATGGCCGAAGCGCGGCTTGAGGTTGCCAACCAACAACCGCACCAAGGTCGTTTTCCCCGCCGCTGTCGGCCCAATGATTCCAAGAATTTCCCCCGCACCAATTCGGAAGTTAATATTCCTCAGGATCGGTTCCGTCGTATTGATATGAGAATAACTCAAGCCCTCGACGGAAACCGCCCCCTTCGGCCGGGGAAGTGGCATAAGATCGGTTCCCGGCGGGCTGCTATCCAATTGGGCTTTCAAACGGCCATAAGCGGCGCGGGCAGTTAAAAAACCGTTCCATGATCCGATTGCCTGCTCAACAGGCGCCAGGGCGCGGCCCATAATGATGGATCCAGCGATCATGGCGCCAGGACTCATTTCTGCCTGGATGACCAGCCATGCCCCCGCCCCTGTCACACCAATCTGTAGCATGACCCGAACAAATTTTGACGCCGCAGAGAGAATTCCGCCGCGATCACTCGCTTGTGCCTGCAATGCCAGAGAGTCCGAATGGCGGGTATTCCACCGCTTTACCAACTGCGGCATCATGCCCATAGCCTCAATCACATCCGCATTACGCGAGGCCGTCTCTGCCTGCTTCATCGCAATCATCTGCTGGCCGCTGGATTCTGCAAGAAGTTTCCGGGTGGCTCTCTCGTTCACAATACCGAGGGCCAGCAATAGGATGGCTCCGATAAGGGCTATCCAGCCCAGCAGCGGATGCAGCAAGAACATGACGCCCAGGAAAATCGGCGCGAAGGGCGCATCGAGTATTGGAAAAATGCCCGCGCCCGTCAAAAAGGACCGGAAGGTATTAAGATCACGAAGCGCCTGGATGCTGGCTTCTCGTCCCGTCGTTAATGTCGACATGATACTCGCCGTCAACGCCGCGCCGCCGACCTGGCCATCAAGCCATCGACTCATACGTACAAGAATGAACGACCGGACACCCTCCAGCATGGCCATAGTTAACAGAGCCAGCGCCGCAATGAGCATCAGCAACATAAGCGTATCTGTATTGCGGCTTGTGATAACCCTGTCAAATACCTGCATCATGAACAGCGGGGCTGTTAACATCAGCAGGTTAATAGCAAGACCAAACACCGCAATAATAATGAATACCCGGGAACATTTGTCTAAAGTTTCCTTCAGAAGCGGGTTTTTCTGTGTGCTCACGCTTCCCTCTATAAGTCGAAACCAGTCATTGCTGGATCATATTGTTTGTAAGCGTATTTGCCAATGCCCGATGCCACCATCGTACATAAAATACGCTTAAAATAGGATTAAATTTTTGCCGATAAAACGTCCGGGACGGGAATTTCGTGAAGCCGTGCCGTTCGAAACGCATAATCTATTGTTGCATTATGGCCATTTTTAGGGAAATACTAGAAAAAAATATGGCGTTACCCTTAGAAATAGCGAATATGCTGTGCTACAAAGCGTCATTAGCGATATTAACCATTTCTGATGAGTATATCAGATTTTTTAGATAGGGGGAGGCACTTACGTGTTTACATTTCAAAAGATAAAGTCCGCGGCCACCCGGACCATCTTGATCTCACTGGCACTGTTTGTTTCGGCTTGTGCAGCACAAAACCAAGCAGCAACAACAGCGCCTGCTTCTTTGGGCACTGCGCCTCAGTACATAATCGGCCCGCAGGACGAACTTGATGTGTTCGTATGGCAGAATCCGGACCTGTCCGTGACTGTACCAGTCCGCCCCGATGGCCGCATCTCGACACCGCTGGTTGATGACATGATGGCCGCCACGAAAACATCCCAGGAACTGGCACGCGACATAGAGAAAAATCTTTCCAAATATGTGAAAGATCCGCTCGTGACTGTGACTGTCCGCTCCTTCAATGGTCCCTATAATCAGCAGATTCGTATCGTTGGACAGGCGGCTGAGCCCAAAGCTATCCCTTATCGTAACGACATGACCGTCCTTGACGCAATTATTGCCGTTGGTGGCATGACCGAATTTGCCGCTGGTAATCGTGCTGTGATTGTCCGGAACGAAGACGGAGGTCAGCAATCCTATAATGTGCGACTTGATGACTTGATCGTAGATGGCGATGTTTCGGCGAATGTGCCTCTGTTGCCGGGCGATATTATTATCATTCCACAAAGCTGGTTCTAGTTTGTGCGGCAATTTCGATTGCCGTTAGAGTTGAGGGTGGAATCAAATAGAAGGTAGTCGCATTGTGTTAAATGCCAACCAGCTAGTTCATAGAAAACGGTCTCGCATGTCGCTGGCGATAGGATGTGTTGTCGCCAGCAGCGTGCTCGCAATGACCGGAAGCGCCCTTGCCGCCGAATGGATGTTTAATCCCTATGTCGGAGTGGGCGAAACCTACACGGATAATGCCTTTGGCGATTCGACAAACAGGAAAGATGATTTTATCACAACCCTGTCTGCCGGATTCGAGGTCGAAGGCGTCGGACGACGCCTCCGACTTAACGCGGAATATGAACTCGGTTACGATAAGTATGCGCGGTTTTCAGAATTGGACGGCTTTACCCATAATCTGCTTGCCTCTGCAAACACTGAACTTGTGATGGAACATCTGTTTCTGGATACGGAAATCGCCCTGACAGAAGAGCGTTTTTCCAGCGACGGAGACACGTCATTTTCCGATCGCACGACAAAAACCGCCACGCGCGTCCTGAACACCCGGATCAGCCCCTACTATTTGCATGATTTTGGTGGTTTCGCGACGGCAACGGCCCGCTATACGCACTTGATGACCAATTTCTCCAACACGAATTCGGATGTTTCTTCGTCAGAGCCTTCAGATTCCGAGACAAACCGGATTGACCTCTCCTTACAAAGCGGTCGGGAATTCTCCCGGACGAAATGGGGGCTCGAAGCCTTTGCCTTCGACAATGATGTCTCTGATGGAGATGATCTGAAGCGCGCCACATTCAAAGGATCGGGACAAATGCCATTCAACAGGCATGTGGCCCTGATCGGAAGTGCCGGCTGGGACGAGTTTGATGGCGAGAATATCAATAATGACGACATCAGCGGCGCCTTCTACGGTGGTGGTGTGCGCCTGACACCTGGCCCCCGGACAGATTTCAGTATTCAGGTCGGACATCGATTTGGCGGCGGTATCGTCGATTCAGATTTAACGTATATTATTTCGAGCGAAGCCAGTTTCGTTGCCTCTTACCAGGTCGATATCGCGGGATCCGGTGAATCGTTTGCGAATACTCGGGTTCTGGATCAGAACGGGCAGCTTGTAAATCCGAACTACTTCTCAGGCGGCTATGTGACAGACATTACCAAGACCAAGACTTTATCAATGGGGCTGACCGGTGAAAAAGGGCGGAATAGCTATTCCGCATCGAGCAGCTATATCATACGCCGCTTTCTGGACGATGGCTCCGAAGAAGAAGTCGCTTCCATTGACGGTCGCTACGCACGGCAGCTCTCCAGAAAGCTTGAATGGTCTATTCTCGGTGGATATTCAAAGGTCCTGAGGTCTCAAGTCACCGGTGACGAGGACACAAGCTACTATGGACAGACTGGAATTAATTACCAGTTCACGCCGACCCTGAGTGGTGACTTTAGTTACAGCCACTTCAATCGCGAGAGTGAAAGTGGCACGGATGATTATCGGGAGAACGTGATCTCGATTAACATTCGAAAAGACTTCTAGATATTAAATACGCGGCCCGGAAGTATCGACCGATGTATACGGAAGATAATTCCGGGCCGCGTATTTTATCCATGTGCCTTTAGTTTCTTAAAAATCTGCTGTGCAAGTTCCTTATCGTGAATGACGAGAGAGGGTTGATCCTCGTCTGCCTCTTCTTTCGTCTGAATAGGCAGCCGCCGCGTATCCTCCACGCCTTTCGGTGCCGAGACATCAAATATGCCATGTGTTTGCTTATCGCGGATCACTTCGCTGACTATCGCCGCGTCAATTTCCGGAGCCATTCGGGCAAAACCATAAACGAGGCAGGTATCACACAGAATATTGATGATACGGGGAATGCCACGGCTTGCCTCGAACAGCTTCTCGCAAGCCTCCATGGTGAATAAGGGCTCATCACGACCCGCGATTGAGAGACGATGGCCGATATAACTGTGGATATCTTCTGCCGTCAGCGGCGCCAAATGAAAATCAGATGCAATGCGTTGCGCGAACTGAATTAATTCCGGTGCCTGCAGCAAGCCTTTCAACTGTGGCTGGCCCACAAGAATGAGCTGTAGAAGCTGATCATTATCCGCATTGATGTTGGATAGAAGCCTTAGTTGCTCAAGCAATTTCGGTCCCAGGTTTTGCGCTTCGTCAACAATCAGGATTGTCCGTCGCCCTTCAGCATATTCTCGGATCAGGAATTGCTGCAACTCATCATGCAATCCAACGTGGGACTTTCCCTCATAGGGTTGGCCGAACGCCATCAGCACCCACTGCAACAGATCCCCATCCTGAATATTGGAAACCAATCCAACAGTGAACTCTTCGTCAAGCCTGTCAAGGAGGTGCCGGATAAGCGTTGTTTTACCGCACCCTATTTCGCCCGTGACGACGGTAAAACCAGCCCGGTTCATAACGCCGTATTCCAGCATGGAATAGGCCAGAGAATGGCTGTGGCCCCAGTACAGATAGTTGGGGTCAGGCAAAATTGAAAAAGGCTTCTGCGTCAGTCCGTAAAACTCTCTATACATTTATATCTGCCTTCACCCGTAATTTCGGGGCAATCAATGGTGTAATTTTCACAACTTTTTCTTTTAGTTTGTTTTTGGTCCTGAGCGCAGTTCCGCAATAGCTTTCTCCGCTTCTTCACGCGCTGGAAAATGCTGACTGTCCGCAAGTGTCACAGCTTGCTCCAGCTCTTTCAAGGCTTTATCGCGATTATTCTCTGCCTTGTAGGCCATGCCAAGGTGATAGCGAAGTATTGCTCTGTCCGGCGCTCTTTCCACCGCCGATCGCAGAAGCGGCGTTGCCATTTCATATTCTCCGAGCCGGTAATGTATCCAGCCTAATGTATCCATGAAATATGGCACTTTTGAACTGCGAAACCGCTTTGCGAGCGCGTAAGCACGTTGCAGGTCCGCGTCGCTCTGCGCTTCCTCGGCAATCAGGCTAGCCAGATTGTTAGCAACGATTTCTGAGTTCGGCCGCTCTTCGAGCAATTCTTCATATATTTTAATGGCATCGAAATTGGCGCCCGAGACCTCATATATTTCTGCTTGCGTAATTTTCAGCATAAACTGATCCGCTGCAGTCCTCATTCCTTCTGCCAGAATATCTTGCGCCTCTTTCTGGCGATCCTGGGATAAATAGTGCCGTGCCAGCATAACATAACCGGACGCTTCTGCGGGATCACTGTCAATGGCTTCCTTTATCAGCTTTTCCGCCTTTTGCGGATTATTGCTGTGAAACTGGATTTGCGCCATCAATGTCCGTGCAAGATACTTGTTCTCACTACTACCGAGGGCTTCATTCAGGAATCTTTCCGCTTCGGCAACATCTCCATCCTTCAGATAGGCCTGAACCAACGCGGCCATAGCCTGCCCGGCTTCCGGGGTTGCTTCATATGCTTTTTTATACGCCGCCTGGCTTTCTTCCGGATTTTGCATTCCGGCAAGAGCCGCCCCGCTTATCTGATATGCAGCAGCGTTCATATTGTCGACGGCGCGAATCCTATCGGCGATTTTCTCGGCTGCCATCCAGTCTTCTTCTTTCAGCTTAACATCCGCCAGCAACTTGAGCGCGCTTATCTCCGTCGGCTTCGCTTCGGATATTTTTTCCAACAACCTCTCTGCCCGACGGAAGTCGCCCTGCCGAATGAAGAACTGGGCATAGGCCAGCCCGACCCGGGGCGACTGCTTGCTGAATCTGTAGGCGGCGGCGAAGCGGTCTTCTGCCAGTTCGTGACTGCCGTTTATTTCATGCGCCTTCGCCAGGAGTAACGCTGCACGCACGGATTCCGGTTGTTGGCGCATTGAAGACCTTAAAGTCGATATCGCGGAATCAATCTCACCTTCATCAATCTGCATCGCGCCAATCAGAACAAGAGCATCTGTACTTGTGGGATCAAGTTCAAGAGCATTTTTCGCATATGTCCGTGCCTCCTCATATTCTCCCCTAGCGAAATGAAGTTGCGCCAGCTTGTTTCTTGCAGCAATCTCATCCTCGATCGTACTTGCTTTGTCTATAATTGTTCCAAGTATGACCATCGCCTTTTCATCTTTCCCGGCCGCTTCGGCAAGTGTCGCAAGCGCAAATCGGTAGTCAACGACATCGGGATAACTCTCGATGAGCTGTTCCAGCTCGGCCGTTGCCGCTTCATCTCCTTTAAGTGTTTTGACAAAACGGATAACATCCAGGTTTGCGGTAACATCTTCCGGATGCTCTGCTGCTAGTTTGCGAATTTCCTTTTCCGCTTCATTTTGCTGGCCGTTCTTTAAGTAAAATCGAACAAGGCTTTTCCGAAAAGCACCATTATCAGGATTATCTGCGATCAGCTCTTGAAAGACCTGAGTGATGTCCGCTGTCTTGCCAAGCGTTTCCAGGGCCCGTATCTTGATAACCTGGAGCTGTGCATTTCCCTTGCTATGGCTGAGACCCGTGTCCAGAATGTCAATTGCCGCTTCCGGGTCATTCTTTGACAGTTTTTCCGCCGCCAGTATCAGGGTTGAATCAATATTTGACGGATCAAGGGCCAGAGCTGCGTTTGCCGCTTCTATTGCACCCGATTTATCTCCCAGGCGGAACATGACCGCCGCTTTCAGCGCCAGGGCGTCGGGGTTTTCCGGGGCAATTTCATTTACCAACTCGCTGGTTTCCAGCGCTTTTTGCAGCTTGCCGGAGAGCAGCATGATCTTCCCATAACGTATCTGCGCTTTAAAATGCTGCGGCTCAATCTCAATAGCCTTCAGAATATTGCCAGCATATTTTCTCCAGTTTCCGTCGTTTTCCTCCACCAGGGCAAGTCCATACCAACCATCGGCAAAATTCTCATTTAACTGCAGGGCATTTCGAAATTCGACGCCAGCCTTCACAAAATTATCTTCTGCGACAAAAGCCATGCCCGCTTCAAAATGGGCCTGTGCCTTTTCTTCTGGCGTATCACAGGCCGCCACAGAAAACATTATTATCACCAGTGCCAGACCGGCGAGCCGTGATTTCAATTCCGCAAAACTTCTTTTAACGGTCATTCTCTAAACCTTAACCCTGTTTATTTTCGGGCGATAGAGCGACTGCGCTCCGGATACATATAACTATTTGCCAATTCATATTGTCGCTACCGATTTCTGCATATAACAAGAAACGCGAAAAACCGCAAAGAATCAACGAACTACAAAGCCCAAGAATAGGCAAGGATACATTAACCCTAATGTATCAATATATGCTTAATTCAGTCGCTAATTTTCAACGGGAATTACGAGTTATCATATGCTTTCCCGTTATATATGAAGTCGCGGATCGTCTTAATCAACTCGGGTTCCGCAAATTGGCTGGCGGCTTCACTAATTGTAGGAGCAGGGTTGGCCGTCAGTTTATCCAGCAACGGGCCCAGCGCCACCTCATCTTCTGCAACATAAATGCCGCTTCGTTTGGCAAATTGTTCCGCCGTTGCAATCTGGTGATCATTGCGGGTTTCCTTCAGATCGCCCTTGCGCGGCATAATAAGCAGCGGCTTTTTCATCGTCAGAGCCGTAATGATTGTTCCCATGCCGGCATGCGCGACAATCAGGTCCGCCTTTTCAAAGTTGCTTTTAAATGTATCCGGATCCAGAAAGCTCTGCCATTCAAAATTCCGGGGACTGTAGCCATTATCTCCAAGCTCTGCGACCTGCGCGAAAATATCATCGTTTCCGGACGCGAAGGCCCAATCGTCAAGCCCTTTGATTAATCGGTCAAAACGTAGCTCATGGCCAACAGTTGCAAAAATCATACGACTGACCCTTTATATTCCGGTGATCGTTTGGCGCTATCTCCGATAGCGAGATGTTCCCATTGTGTAAGCCAGAGGTCAGCGCAACCACTTGCCTTCTGTCCCGAGAGCGACAAGGCTCCGGCATTGGCAATACTGTCCAGCCATATTGTCCGGGCACCCATGATTTTTCCTACTTTAAGCGCAAAGAACCCGGCGGCCGCACCTGTGGTTACGATCACGTCAGGCCGCTCCCGGATCAGGATCAGTATGATCCCGGCCAATTGCCGCAGTAGGCGGAATTTCTGCCATCTGTTGGCATCCACAACACGATAGAATTTCGGTAAGGGCTGTCCCCGGCGTTTTGCGTCCGCTATCAAGTCATCCCGATAGCCTTCTTTCGTTGTCACATAAATGGCGTCACAAGCATCCCATGCGGCACGCAGCCTTTGCAACTGCACCCAGTGGCCCCCAGCGGAGGAAATTGCCATAACCTTTGGTCTTCTTGCTATTTTCAATCCTTGAACTCCCTCATCGCAATCCATCCCTTCAGATACAGAGTAGAAAAGAAAAACCCACATCTGCAAGCCCGAGAATCTGATAAAAATAGCTGCGCTGCCTTACCATTATCTTAATGGAGAAACTGTCACCTTAATTTTAACAAGATTTTTCTCTTCTTCATGCGCCAGACCAACAAAACGTGGCCGCAGTATGCTGGCCTATGTGTCTCAAATGAGGTATTTTGAATAATACATAAAGAAAATGTTTATAGGTTAATGCAATTTTTAGATGCCGTCGGTATGGTTCCTGTTAACTGAAATCAAAGCCAAGGCCCAACAACCCCATTTATCTGGATTTGCCAAGAGCTAACGAATGATTGAAATTAAAGACGAAGCGATCACGATGATTTTAGCTCTCGCCAAATCGACGCGGGGATTCATTCATGGATGAACAATTTTACGGCGTCACGACGATACAACCCGCCGGCGTCGCAATACTCATTGTCTGCATTATTGCGACGTTGGCGGTCCCCCGTAAATGGGCCGCCTTTCCCCTTGTCATCCTTATGATGGCCATTCCCAGCGCACAACGATTTGTTATCGCGGATCTGGATTTCAATTTTATCCGCCTGGTCGTCATAACCGGGTTTTTGCGTGTTTTTGTGAGGAAGGAGTATTTGGGATTCCAAATTCAGCTTCCTGACAAAGCCGTCGTTCTTTGGATGATCTGGGCCATCATTGCCTTCACCATGCTGCGCGACGGGTTTTCCGGCTTTGTTACGCGAAGCGGCTATATGCTCGAAGCGGTAGGCTGTTATTTCCTTGGCCGTGTCTATTTACGCGATATGTTTGATTTGCGACGCCTCATTGTCCTTATGGGCATTGCCTCAATTCCCATGGTCGGCGTTTTCTTATTTGAAAGATTTAACGGCAGAAATTTGTTCGCCCAGTTCGGCGGTGTTCCGGAATTCACCAAAGTCCGCCAAGGGCGGCTTCGCTGCCAGGGTCCGTTCTCTCATCCAATTCTGGCGGGGATATTCTGGGCGAATATTGTGCCGTGGCTTGGGGCGATGTGGTTTACCAGAGCAATTCCGAGAACAATGCTTGCCTTCTATATCGTCTGTATATTGGGCATCATTGTGAACACGGCGTCAAGCACGCCCGTCATGTCGCTCATCTTTAGCATCATTGGCTTCATATTCTATTTCTATCGCCGTTATATGAACTATGTCCGCTGGGGTTTGGTCACAATGGCTATCACGCTTCATCTGGTGATGGAGGCGCCGGTTTGGCATTTGATCTCACGGGTTAATGTTGTTGGCGGCTCAACCGGATGGCACCGATTTCACCTTATGGATAAGGCTGTTGAGAATTTCTGGGAATGGTGGGCAATTGGTGTTGAGTCGACCGCACATTGGGGTTGGGGGCTTTTTGACGTCACCAACCAATATGTTCTGGAAGGCGTAAGAGGTGGCATTCTTGGCCTGATTTTGTATGTCTTCTTCCTCGGCTCGATTTTCTGGCTTCTTGGTAAGGCAATGCGACATGCAAATTCAAAAGCGGAACTCATAATCTTGTGGGCTTCCGGTACTATGGTTTTCGTCAATGTTGCCGGTTTTTTTGCTGTTTCTTATTTCGGCCAAACGGAATCCGCATTCTTCCTGTTCCTTGGCATTTCTGTTTCATTGGCAACAACGGCAATCCAAACGCGCCGCGCCAAAATGAGGGAGCAGGCTGCGCAGGAATCAATATCAGGCCCGGATCCGGCCCCGTCCATGAACCGATAGTCTGACCAGCGTAAAAGGAAAAAGTTTCGGCTTCATGATTGTTATGAATGTTCATTCGCCACGTATAGCTAGCAGCTTCCCTTATATAACCGGACGGTCCGCCTTCAATGAACGATTATGAGCTGAGCATCATCATCCCGCATTTCAATGATCCCGTGGGGCTGTCTGCCTGTCTGGCGTCACTTCAAGAGCAGCATTTCGACATGCAAAAGGTCGAGGTTATTGTCTGTGACAATAATTCCGACTTTGCGCCCACCGGACTGGAGGAATTCGATCTTAACATCAAGCTGGTTGTCGAAACGAAGCGAGGCGCAGGCCCTGCACGCAATGCCGGTGTTGCTGAGGCCCGGGGCGAATATCTGGCCTTCACCGATTGTGACTGTCTGATTGATCCGGATTTCGTAAAAAACGGCCTCACCCATATGCGGCGTAACGGCGAGAGAAGTGTCCTTGCCGGCAAGATAGTCTATTATCCGAAAAATCCGCATCCTAACTACGTCGAAGCCTTCGATATCATTTTTGCGATGGACCAAGAAGGTCATGCACTTAAAGGCGACGCGGCAACCGGAAACCTGTGGACGAGCCGTTCTCTTTTTACGGAGGTTGGTCCTTTCGTCGCCGACGTCGCGGAAGATACCGACTGGTGTCGGCGTGCATTTACCGCAGGCGCGGCCTTTCAGTTTGGAGCGGACTGTATTGTGCGCCATCCCGCGCGCGCGACATTGGAAGAACTCCGTGCAAAATGGCGGCGTCAATCTGCCATGACGTTCAATGTCCATAGAAAACAGTCTCTTTTCTCAATTAGGTGGCCTTTGCTTTGTGCCGCGACGGCCCTGTCCGCCATCCCTCACAGCCTGAAGGCAGTTCGCAGCGACAAACTCCCCCGCTTATCGGACCGGCTGAAATCCGTTTTAATTCTTTTTTGGTGTCGGGCTTTTCGCGCAAAAATAATGACGGGATTTTATTTGAGCGGACAGGACCGGATCGATCCGAATAAATATTGGACCAATGCTAGCTAAACATACGCTGCTGCGCTCAATTATGTCAAAAATGTGTCGTCCTGCCTAATTTCATCCAAAATTTGAGACCGAGGTCTCATTTTCACAACAGATTAAAAAATAATTTCCATGAAATGCGAAAAAAATTTCAGGCTACTCGCCACTTTGGCTGACTCCATAGGGTGTCGTTATGTGATTTTCACGTAAATTGTTGGCATCAAACAAACCCTCATTCTAAATCAAGATGCAAAAAACCAGAGTTACAGGTTTTATTATAAAAGCAATAATAAAATTATTTATTATTATTAGTTAATATTTTTTATTTTAGCTTTAGCGGTTAATAAAATATTAAATATTATTATTCAGTGTTATCTAGTTCAACAAAAGTAAACAACAAAAATTCTGATATCTTTTACTATTCATCAGAGTCGGCGCCGCACGACACGCGATCCCGTCAAGTCTGAAGCCCGGTTTGAAAATTCCTATTTTCGTGAAAACGTTCGAAATCAGCCATATTGTTGCCCAATTTGGACAAGATGATGCAATCATACCGAAGGCGCAGAACGCGTTTTTGACACTAAATAATTTCATGAATTTTTTATTAATTTTTGAAATCCGCTTTTATTTTTGAATGCTTTCAGAAATAGATTTTGCAGAAACAGATTTTTAAACGACGTAAAGATGTTTTACTTTAAGGTTAAAAATTTATTACTTAATGTTAAAGGGGATTTTTCTTCCGAATTTTGGCAGGTGCATACAAGGTCAATTGGCTTCCTGCAAATTGCCAAAATTCAAATAAAGCGAAATTTTTCCGTAGTTTGTAACCAGATTTTAAATTTTTCACCTTTTAATGCAGTATACAACATCAATACGTGACGCTTGGAGCTCATATAATAATGGCAATAGAATTATCACAATCGGAACTCAATGAATTAGAG
>TARA_R100000049_G_C1957764_1_pt1 | contig 48171 bp, 47 predicted proteins | sample TARA_R100000049 | Tara Oceans TARA_R100000049 (sample SAMEA2619992) | marine metagenome | biome: marine biome (ENVO:00000447); feature: mesopelagic zone (ENVO:00000213) & marine oxygen minimum zone (ENVO:01000065); material: "saline water (ENVO:00002010), including plankton... | reverse complement strand
TCACTTTATAAGTGATGGGGTGTCTACAATTCCAGGGGCTATTCAGAAAGCTTGCTCAATCGGATTTAGATCGGGACTGTAAGGCGGCAGGAAGAGGAACCAGCAGCCCCGGTCTTTAAGGACTTCGGCGGCACGCGGGCTTTTATGGGTATTGAGATTGTCGAGAATGACAAGGGTTTCCGGCTCGAGCAAGGGGGCCAGTTGAGTTTCAATATAGGTATCAAATGCCGGACCGTTCATGGCCCCTTCGATCACCCAGAGGACAACTAGGGCATTACAGGTCAGACCCGCGATGAAAGTTTGTGTTCTCCATTTGCCGAAAGGGGCAGTTCCATAGAGCCTCTCCCCCAGCGGGGAGCGCACCCGCACCCGGGTTTCATACCCCCCATCAGATATGGGGACGAAACTCGTAGTATTTTTAGTCGTTGTTTGCCTCTATCGCACCAAGAAGTTCCGCTATACGACGATCATAAGTGTGATAATCCATCACATACTGATGTGCATTTCGGGCAATGTTTTGTCGATAGGGCGCATCACTGAAGCGATCTAGAACGTCACCCAGATTACTATAGTTCGGTGCGAGGGAAATATAGTGCTCATCAGCTTTCAAGATATCGTTATAGCGCCCATTGACAAGTATTTGGCAGGTTTGCGTCCCAATCGCATCAAAGTGTCGGGATGAAATGCATTTTGCATAAAAACCAGGACGCGGACGACCCTCGAAGAAGGTTTCATAAATTTCGCTAAATTCCATTTGTTCATTCAGCGAAGACTCGTGCTGTACCACACCAGAACTCAGAACTTTCTTCAAAAGCGCCCTGAGTTTCCATGGCAATTTGTGACCGATTTTTCGTAAAGGCGAATCATTGGGAATAACCAGAACCTTGCCTTTGGTACGCTCTGCCGTCCATTTCCGGATTTCGTTGATAATGGCATCATCAGGTTCTACCCACCAAGAACCTGCTTCACTTGATACAGTGCCACGGCAGTTATTGAGAAACTCTGCCCAGCCTTTGCGGTTAAGCCGTTCTGTGCTGATATTTACATTGAGCCCTTTTTTAGCCATCTCGGGTGACGCAAAAAGATCATGCAGGTTGTTCCGCTCGTGATCCCCAAGATGCGGTAGATACCGAACAGCACGAACACCAATATCAATTGCGCGATCTGCATCTGCTACGACCGGATAGAATGCATCCGGATTAAGAGCATGCGGCACGGCCAACACCGATTTACGAACCAAGTCTCCCCAGAGAAATTCCCCGGCCTCAAGCGGAAGCTGGGTTGCGATGAAGTCGGGTTCGATAACACCCAGCACATCGCGCTTCGCCCGGACCGGAGAACCAGGCAGGTTCACTTCGTTTCCAACGAAACTTACAAGAGCTCCGCGCCGATCGGCTAGAATCTTTGCGAATGGCTCAAGATATATTGTCGTGTCACCGTTTGTCGAATGCAGCAAAATTATCAGGTCGGTCTCAGCGACTTCTTTTTTCAGTTCACTCAAGATACCTTTCTGACAAATATTGATCTTCTTTACTAGCAATCTGGGACTGCGCTCAAAAGCCTCCGTCCAGTCGTCATAATAAGAAAGACGGGTTGTGTATTCTGCATAAAGAAGCAGTGTACGTATTGAAGAAATACTCATGAAGAGCTTGCAATTTGTTCGATGATTGCAAAAGCGGCGCGCCCATCGCCGAACTCACTAATCTCTTTGCGTGTACTAAAGTCTGGGCCCTTCCAGAGACGGTTCCATCCGGCTTCGATCGTTTCAGGCCATTCAGTTTCACTGCGCAAGGTGGTGCATGGCTTGGCGTGGAAGTATGCTTCTTTTTGCAATCCGCCAGAATCTGTAAATACTTGTGTGCAGTTAGCAATCAACCCTGCCATCTCCAGATAGCCAACCGGCTCAATGATATCGATCCCATCCAGGGAAACCCCGAACTGTTCAGCAGCGGCCTTGGTTCTGGGATGCAGAGGCAAAACAATTTTCATTCCCGTTGAGTTATCTCTGAGGAAATCAAGGACCTCATGCAGGTTGTCGGCACTATTGGTATTCTCGGCACGATGAATGGTTGCCAGTGTATAAGAAATTCCTTTTAAGGAATTCACAAGCTGGCTGTTAGGCTCGGAATTGAAACGTTCAATAGCGTCAAGTGTCGCATCATACATGACGTCACCGACGTGATACACCTGATCCGTGATACCTTCATCCCTAAGGTTCTGTACCGCAGCAGATGTTGGGCAGAACAAAATATTGCTGACATGGTCGGTTAGAACCCGATTCACTTCTTCTGGCATTTTACGATTGAATGACCTCAAACCAGCTTCGACATGGGAGACCGGAATATGCAATTTGGCAGCCGCCAAAGCACCAGCCAAAGTTGAATTTGTGTCCCCATAAACCAGTACCCAGTCCGGCTTTTCCTCAACCAGAACAGCTTCTATTCGCTCTAACATCCGACCAGTCATTTGACCGTGGTTTCCGCCATGAACATCAAGCGAATATTGGGGCTTGGGAATGCCTAACTCCTGAAAGAAGATGTCAGACATGTTCGCATCGAAATGTTGGCCAGTGTGTATCATCACTTCCTGCATATCCGACAACTGTCTGATGGCACGGCTAATTGTTGCGGCCTTTACAAATTGTGGGCGCGCACCTACGACTGTAACAACCTTAATAGGCATTAATCACACGCGCCCCATAAAATAGTCGTGCTGCTTGATACAACCTTCGATGGTTGACTTATTCTGTTCCATCCAAGCAACAGTGCGTTCGATACCTTCACGTACGCTAACATTGCAAACGAAGCCGAGTTCGCGCAAGGATTTCTCGGTTGAACCAAATCGTTTACCTGAACGATCCCAATCACGCGCGGGCTTCAAATCAACAGGTGTTTTGTTACCAGTAACTTCATTGATGATCGTCGCCAGTTCAAGAATAGAGGTTTCAACACCAGACGCCAAATTGTAGATGCCACCAGCTTCACCCTTGGCTGCACAAGCCATAAGGCCGCGCGCCATATCTTCAACAAAGATGAAATCACGGCTTGCATTGCCGCCATTGTCAAGAGGCAAGGCTTCGCCATTCATCGCTTTCCAGATGAATGTGGGGGTTACGTTACGCCAAACTGTGTGCACCGTTCCACGCCATTCGCCTGCCCCCAAAATCTCGCGGGGACCATAGACATTCTGGAAACGCGCCTTAACAATCGGCAATCCGTGGCGGGCCCAGTAGTAGTTGCCATACAACTCGCCAATAAGCTTCGATATTGAATAGGGGCTGTCGTGATAGAGCGAGACCGGGGCATCTTCAGACGTTGCAGATGCTTCGTCGAATGTTTTTTCGGCGACCGCACACCCTGCTGCAGCGTACACGACCTTCTTGAGTGTTTTAATGTCTTTTAGACGCTCAAAAAGCTTCAGGCTGGTAAGAGTGTTGTTTTCATGGTCCGCCATTGGATCATGAATGGACGACTGGTTACCGTGGTAACAGGAAAGATGCCAAGCGTATTCCAGATCATCCGGCAAATTCTTCAGGATCTTGTCACTGGTGATAGAACCCAAAACGAAGGTTACTCGAGGATCATCCACGACATTAGAAATGTCAGATGAGAGAAGGTTATCAACAATGATGATCTCTTTGGGGTCTTGTTCAAGCAGTTTCAGGACGAGGTTACTACCCACGAAACCTGCACCACCAACAACCAGCACTTTCTTGCTGTTGAATTTGGAAAACTCTTTATCAAGCACTGAACTACCCGCCATTTATTTCTTCAGTAAGACTTCTCTATCTTGGTCGCATGAAGAGCAACACATAGAGGAATTACATGCTACAAAACTGTCTTTAGATAATAGTAAAGAAACCCGGTTCTCTGCCTCGAACCGGGTTTTTCTTGACTAATTCTTGTGCTTCGTCGGATCCGCGAGGTGGCTGTGAATTGCGCTCACACCATAGGCATCATACCACTTAAGCATGTTGCCAATTGTTTCTGCGAAATTCACACGCGCCTTCCAACCAAATACCTTTTCAGTTTCAGATGGATCAAGAATCACAGCCGGGACGTCATCATCACCAGCGGGGACAACTTTGACCGGCTCATCCAATTGGACACCGAGATGTGCAACAACAGCATCAAAGATGTCTTTAATTGAATGACCTTCACCGGTTGAGACATTGTATACACCCGTTGGCGCATTATCCTGCAAAACCAAGTCCATCAGAGCGAAGAAATCACTCATATCCAGAAAATCGCGAACTGTGTCTGAACAGAAACACGATTTCCCATCCTTCAGGCGCGTGTAGAAAGTCGGGATTGGTCCAATCGCAAGCCGCGGGCCAGTGACATTGGCCAGCCGAAGCGAGACATATGACAACCCTGACATCGCAAGATATTGCTCGCCAGCAGTTTTTGAAATGCCATAGCTTGTGAAAGGCGCTGTTGGAGCAGCGACAGGAATCGGAACAACCGCCGGCCGACCATAGCAAAGTGCGGTCTGGAAGTTGATGAAGCGTCGAACATTATGTGCTTTCGCCGCATTCACAACATTGATCGTTCCGATCACATTGGTCTGTGTATCTTCAGTCCAGTCGGTCAAGTCCTTATAGGCTGCCGCGCTATGAATGACATAATCAGGCTGGAATTCTGCAAAGACTTTATCCACAAGGCTGCTATCGGCAATCGTACCTTCGATAACCTTAAGCCCTGCAATGTCGGGAACAACTTCCCGACGCCCCGTTGCAAAGTTATCGACAACCAGAATCTCGTGCCCCTGCGGAAGGAGCCTTTCGATCAGGTTTGAACCAAGGCAACCTGCGCCGCCAGTAATCAGTATTTTCATGGCAAAGCTTACTTCTTAGCGTCGTGCTTAAGGTGCGTATATCCACCGTGCACGCCAAACTCTTGGTAATATTCGACACCAAGACGTACGGTTTCCTCAAGCGGGGTAAACTCGATATCGCCGAAGTCAGCAAAAGTCCGCGACGGGTCTAGCAGGATTGATTCAGCATCATCCGGGCCAAGGTCCCGGACATCGGGCTCAGGATACTCGTTGAGTTTCATCGCCTTCACGACCGCATCATAAAGCTCAATGATGGCGACGTCAGTTCCCGACGAGAAATGATAGGTGCCACTGCCCTGACCATCAGCTGCTTTCACCGCGTAGCGTGCCAAGTCACCAACAAAGACGAAATCGCGCCGTGACTTAGTCACAAAGCACTGTTTACCCTGGCTCAGGCGATCAAAGAAGATTGGCAGCGGTCCACTTACGTTACGCGGGCCAATTACGTTGGCAAGGCGGAATGTTACGTAGTCAATCCCTGACAGGCGAAGATATTCCTCGGTCACGGTTTTCGAGATCGAATAGCTGGAGTTATCAGCATTGATCGGGTGGTTCAAGGTAACTGGCTGCTCGTTTGGTTTGACACCATAGCAAAGCGCGGTCTGGAAATATATGAAACGGCCAACGCCAAATTCTTTGGCAGCATTTACCAAGTTTGCACCACCAACACAGTTGGTCATGGTGTCGCTGTACCAGTCAGACGGGTCTTTGTATGAAGCAGCAGTGTGCACAATCACGTCTGGACGAAAATCGCCAATCAACTTGTCGATCAAGCCCTTGTCCGCGATTGAACCTTCAACACTTTTCAGATTGGGGTGGGCTGATAGATGCTCTGGCCGACCGGTTGCAAAGTTGTCAATGCTCAGCACCTCGTCACCGCGTGCCAAGAGGAGTTCCGCAATGTGGGATCCAACCTGCCCACAACCGCCGGTAATAAATGCCTTCATAAATCCAAAATCCTATTCGGGTCGTTCAATGAAAATTTCGTGCCTAATGCAGCAATGCACGGTATTCAGATGCCTTATCATGAAACTCCTGATGCCACAATTCCAAGCTCAGCAGCCCCCAAGCTTTGCGTGAAAATTGGCCAGCCTGATCAAAATTTGCAAGCACTGCGTCAGCATTGATATAAGGACGATGGCTGTCACGAAGATCACAGAAAATTTCTGTCACCATGCCACGTAATTCCCCACCAAACCATTCTTTCAACGGTACGGGAAAACCCATTTTGTCTCTACGATTCAGCACTTCATGGGGAATGATGTCGTCAAAAGTCTTCTTGAGCAAATGCTTCATTCTACCGCCCGAGAACTTTATATCCGCTGGAATTGTTGCAGCAAATTCAATCAGTGGATGATCAAGAAGCGGTACCCTGCTTTCCAAACCATGCGCCATACTCATACGGTCTTCGACTTGTAACAAAGCTGGAAGAAGGCATTTGAAATCAAAATGCGTCATACTGTCAAAATAGGCTTCTTTACGAACATTTGCCGTATTATTGAAAATCGACATGTAGCTCTCGAACACGCGGCGCATGTCCAAGGCATCCCAGTCGATTTCTTCTTTCATGTCATTTGCTCGATTGGCCAAACGGAAGTAACGTTCATCGAGCGGACCAAACATGCCTTCTTTCCAAAACTGCTGCATAAGGGGCTTGTATTCACGAAGCAATCCAAGATTTGGCACAATGGACTCTATCGTAACAACGTAATTTCCGTTCTTGTAAGTGCCATCCATTGCAGCCTTAAGGCTTTGCTCCAGATACGCTAATAAGTAGCGTGCATAACCGCCGAAAATTTCATCTCCACCTTGACCACCCAAGACAACCTTTACATGTTCCCCGGCCAGTTTTGAGACCATGTATTGCGGGAAAGAACCAGGTCCCGCAACCGGAAAATCGAGATGATAAATTACATCGCGAATGTGCTTGCGGAAATCATTATGAGTAATATCGGAAATATGCAGCTTACCATTCATCTGATCGGCAACGATCTGGGCATACTCGCTTTCGTCATATCCCGGAAATTCGGTGAAGCGGCCATTAAAAGCCAAGCGGTTTGTATCGTCATGACGGGAAGCCAAAAGCCCCATCAAACTTGAATCGATCCCGCCCGAAACATACGCCCCCACAGGAACGTCGCTCCGCAAATGCACAGCAAGCGAATCATTGATCAATTCACGCAACCGGTTTTCAAACCAGCTTTCGCTATGATCGTAGTCTATCTGGTATTCAACGTCCCAGTAGCGCCAAACGCGGAGTTCTCCATTTTCAATACAAAGGGCGTGGCCGGGCATAAGCTGTTTTATGCCTGCGAAAAGCGTGTGCTCTCCAATCGTATACTGAAATGTCAGATATTCTGCCAATGCATTTGGGTCTGTATCGATTGATGACAAGAATGGCAGGAGCGCTTTCGCTTCGGACGCGAAATAGAAAACTCCGTCGACGACGGTATAATAAAATGGCTTGATACCGAAACGGTCCCGCGCACAGAACATGCGTTTGTTGCGTTCATCCCAAATGGCAAAAGCAAACATTCCGCGCAAGTGCGTTACGCAATCAAGGCCATATTTTGCGTAAGCCGCAAGGATTGTCTCGGTATCGGTATGGCTCTTGAATCTCCAACCAGAAGAGAGCTTTTCACGGAGTTCCAGATAATTATAGACTTCGCCGTTATGGCAGATAACCGTCTCGTTTTGGCCTTCCATGGGTTGAGCGCCCGCCAAGGAAAGATCTAGGATACTCAAACGCCGATGCGCAAATCCCGCGCTACAAGCAGGTGCTTCCCATACACCAAATCCATCTGGTCCACGGTGAGCAATCAGCTTACTCATGGCCTCAAGCTTCTTAGCACCATCTTTAACAAAAGAAGTGTTCAAACCTGCATAACCAGCAATACCGCACATAAAAAACCTTTACATATCTTCTTCAACAATAATCCCGAAGAAGCGGGTATTATTCCCCCCTTCATTTGAGGAAATCAAAAATTTGACATCATTTTTCTTAGATACAAAGGGAAAAACAATATCTTTTACATTATGACTTATATCATCAATATATTTTTCCCCAATTACCATAGTTAGCCCATCACCTATTACTGATATGTCAGGGCGCCCATGATCCACATAAAATCTCATTTTTACTTTATACTTCTTACCTCGGTTAACATTGCCAATGTTAATTGAATGAACTGGACTGTAGTTCAAATTATCCGAAATTCTGGAAAAAAGATATGATGTGTTATTTGATAGGTTATCATCAAGAAGTGTTTTATTTGTAGACGACAGAAAGTTCTGATCCAAAGACTGAAAATCTTTTGACTGAACATCCCCAAAGATAACATGATCACCCTTTAATGAAACATTCAGAGAGAACATTACCTTATTGTCTGGGTTTAATTCTGATACATTTTCGGCCATACCATAATTTTCGACATACATGTAAGGCCTTTCAAAAGAATCATTATAAATAAAATTTTCGGATTTATACTTACCTTTTTCTACCGACCACACTCCAATGTCTTCAGTTTTTCCCTGCGCCAGAAGCCAATTTAGTTCTTGGGCATCAACTATTCTGGATTCAAAATGTCTATTCTCCGTAAAGAAAGCACCAAAAGTTGGGTCTAAAAATGCCCATCGATCATTTATCCACGCTTCTACACCTGTGTGATTTCCTTGATTCGGAATGTTATAAAAGTTTATATATCTTGTCTTTATTCCCTCCGATTCCAAAAGTCCGCGAAGAACATACGAATATCCACCACAGGCCGTATTGCAATTGACAAAAAGAGAATCCAAATTTTGGATATGAGGCTGCTTGTTCTCACAAAAATTAAAAACAACGGCATTCAGATATAACGCTTTTTCTTTATCACTATAATTTTGAAAATTTACAGCATTCAATTTTTCCCTTATAAATTGATTTGCAGCCAGCTTTCCACTTTGGGGGTACACATCCAACTCTTGCGTTTTGGAAAACAAATCTTCCAAGCCTACGTCTGCGCTCCAGCTCCAGCTCCAGCTCCAGCTCCCAGCGAATATGAAAACTAGAATCAAACAGACAGTCACACCAGAAACGTACCAAACCTTCTTCACTTTAAAAACCTTTGATACACACCATACAATCGATTATATATCTTTCGAACCAAACTATTATTATCTATCTTTAAAATATAACACTCAATACGAATAAAGCGCCAACAGAACTTATCCCAAACATTTAATATAAAAAATGAAAACCCCGATAACGTTTTTCGTTTATCTTTTTCGAACTTATTTGAAGAGAGAATAATCTCTTGCACTTGCAGCAGAAACCCTCCATAAGTAAGATCTATATCATTCGTAACTCTTTTATATGCTCTATCAACCATCTCTTTGACCTCTTTTTCTTTTGACAGAAAGTCAAGAGCATCCTTTAAGTTCGAATAGTTCTCATTAATTGGAAAATAATGTTCGTACGGTTTCAACACGCCGCTATAATCTGCTTCAACTAAAAACTGAACTGTTTTTGTTAGACAAGCCTCCAGATGACGCGGAGAAATACACGATAAGCTTAGTGAATTATCATGTTTAAATACAAATTTATTGTAGATAGCATCATAATCATATTCATTTTCTATCAGATAAGTATCTATACTATTCTTTATGCTTCCATCCGCGTCTAATACACTAGATCCTCCTGTCACACCGATGGTCGCCCGACAGCTTGCTAAAAACCGATACCAGTCATCGCCCAAAAAAGTATCTTCATCATCTAAAGAAATATCGGTGACTAAATTCCTATCCTTAGCTTCTTTATCAAAGGTATTTGCAATCTCAACCTTATGTCGCCCCCACCTACCAAGAGACGGATGAGCTCGCCAAGCGCGATATCCGATATCAATATTTCTAATCGTTTCTTCTGCAATTCTTTGTATACTTTGAATCTTGCCTCGATCGATATATCCAGTAAGAACCGTTTTAAATAACGCATTTCCTTTCGAGGTTTTGGGGTAAATTCTTTCCCAATCCTCACTTGAAGCACAACTCAGGACTGCGTCAATCTTGATATCGCTTAAAAACTGGTCAAGGATATCAGTGTTTATGAATTCGTCCTGAGGGACCGCAATCTTAACAATATCCTTATTCGAGCAAAAATTAAAAAAATCTACGACTTCTTTTGTTCTCCGTGAGAATAATTCTCGCGACCACCTCATGCCCAGAAAAGATGTGTGAAAAATTGCGACTGAAAATAAATTTCTTTGAAGCAACCCCTTAGGGAAGCCAAATGCAACATTAACGTATACTACGTCAAAACCTTTCAAATTCAGAAAGCTGAACAAATGCTCTTTGATTGTTGATCTAAGTGGATATACTCCTCTGTTATAATGAAACACAATGGCCTTATTCATACCTTTAAAACCTCTTCATATATTTTTATCAACTTCTCTCCTTCGATTTGCCAATTAAATTTCTCCTTTGCCAAAAGTATTGACCTCTTTTTGTAGTCATTCAAAATATGTTTGTTGCTTATTATTTTTGATATGGCTGAGCAAATGCTTTCAATATCATCTGATTGATATACAAATCCAACTTTACCTTCTTTCACTACAGAAGCGACAAAATCTAAATCATTTACGAGCAAAACTAATCCAGCATGCAGATACTGAGACAGCTTATTTGGACAACAAAGTTTATAATTAATGTTCACAGGCTTGTAAGGAATAATACCAATATCTGCTTTTTTCGCTTCTGTAACCAATTTATGCTCGGATACAGCATCCGGGAATTCAACGTTTTTAATATTGAACTGATTTACTTGATTAATAACTTTTTCTTTTGAAGGAGAATCAGGTCCCCTTAACTGCAGAATAGCGTTTTCAGGGTTCAATATCGACCAAGCTTTTATAACTTCCTCCAAACCACGATCAGGGGCAAAATTTCCTTGATATAGAAAAACCAGCTTTTCTTTTTCCTCGAAAGAATAGCTCAAATCACTCCAAGGTTCCGCATTTAATATGCTATGAACATGGTTCAAGCTATATACTAGCCCAATCTCTTTGGCTAAAAGTGGATTGACAGTACAAACTGCATCGGCTTTACTAATGAAATTTCTTTCAAGAAATTGGAAGAAATTATTTTTCTTATGTGGATCAGTCGTCAGACTATGAGGCCAATATTCATGAGCATCATATACCAGTTTACATCTATACTTCTCTTTCAAAAACGCAGCTATTGGAAGTGTGTCAAAATCATTACAATGTATTAAGTCAATATTTTCAAAGTTGGCCAATATATACTTAGAGCACTCCTTGCTATACATAAAAATATGGTACCCGATCCAATAGGACACCCCAATTTTTTGTATAGCTTCAATTTTTTCCAAATTCTTTAGAATACTCTTTAAAACATTTTCTTCGTATCTTGCCTTTTGATTAAAACCATTCTCATCGACTGAATTTATGCTTCCCTTATAAACCTTCTGAATAAGTCTATTCTTTTTGATTACAGCTAACCTGAACAAAGAAATTGATAAGCTTAAAAAGGTGTGAAAAAAATTCAGCACCACATATGCAATCAAGCAGGGAAGCATTTTGGGTTGAATTTTCAGAATCCAAAAAATAAATTTAGCTGGAATTATAATTCCAGCTCTTCTGTTCCTTGGAAGCCTGATAATATTTTTGTCTTCCACAAATTCTTTTTTCACCCAGTTTTCAAAGCCTACTAAAGTTACATCGAACTCCTTTTTCGTAGTCTCATATTCAAGCATGACTCTTGGGTCAATTGTCGGCTCATGTGCAGCAAGCATTATAATAGTTGTATTCTTCATTAGACTTTTCTCAACTCATAGCAACCGTCAATACCGGCTACGTTTCCATGGAAATAAGGAATGCCTTGCTGATCGAAAGTCAAAGACGCTAAAAAATTCCTGTGTTCAATCGGAAAGTCCGGATTCATAAGAGGCGCAAAACGTTGGGGTAATAGTGAGAGTTCAAAAAGAGATACTGCATTCCCTAAATGGTTACAGGAGAAGCCAGCCTCCAATGCTAAATCTCTCATTTCTTCCGGTGTCCATTTGCCACTTATCGGACAATCAAATCCATCTGTAGATCTAGCAAAAGCCTCCTCGATACTTAAATCGTTATATCTACTATCTGTCGTCTTTAAAACATGAGCAACATACAAGTGTAGCCATATGCTGTCATGGTTATAAACCATCAGGCGAATGAAACCATCATCTTTTAAAACTCGAAAGAATTCTGATAACACCTGAACAGGAGACTTCACATGCATCAGAACTCCTGAACAATGAATATAGTCTATACTATTATCCTCAATAGGAAGATGCACTCTCTCTGGTTCAATCTTTACGAGCTCTACTGCTTTCCCATGAAGTTTCAAGCGCTGGTTAGCTTCTGCAAGAGACGTCGAGGACACATCTACCCCCATCAGGCGCGATGGATTAGAAAACTCTGAGAATCCAACCAAGTCATGCCCTGGCCCACAACCAAAATCAATGACGCTCTTTCCATCAAAACCAGTAACTGGCAAAAAATTTATATATCCAGGATACTGAATGTTTCTCCAATTGAAGTATTCAATAGATTCAAGTTTTGTTTTAAATTTTTTATGAACAGTCACATTGTGTGACGTCCAATATTTTGCGGATAACTTAGACTTTACTTTATTAAACATTTATCGCTCATTCTTCACAAGATACTTAGAACCACTTATCGAAGAAATTCCCATTCACTTGGGTGACAAAAATAACCGCCGCTTAATGTATCTCCATTAGTCACAATATTAAATGACACGACTCTAGCCAACAAGTCCGACCTATTCTCATCGGAATAAGTCTTCATTTTACGTGATTTATGAGTGAAAATTGAAATTGACGCAATATAAGCTCCTGGCATCAATAAAGATTTTTCTAATTTTAATCTTAAATGCGTTTTATTTGACACTTCTTCCACATTTAAAAATGGACTCCTAATCCAACAAACCCTCTCATAAGCTTGATTGAGAACATCTATACACACATCAAAAAATGGATCGTCTTCTTTATTGTTATCCAATACCAGATCCAAGAAAAACTCCCCCCCTTCAACTATCACGTCTTTTGAAAGAAAATAATCTGATATCTTAATATTTTTAGGGCTCTCCCATCTATAGACACCTCTACCAGATGCTAGGTAGCTGTTAAAAATATCATCCTTCTGCACAATTTTGTTATCAGTGCTGTTTATTTTGCGAGACATAAAAATTTCGTATTTCCCTACGATATCCTCTGAATCGCCAACACATTCAATTTTACCACTATCTATCCAAATACATCTTTCGCTATACTGAATTATTTGCTGCATTGAGTGAGAAACAATTATCAATGTACACCCAGTGTCGCTTAGTTTTCTTATTCTTTGAGAACATTTTGCGTTAAAGTATGTATCTCCTGCACCGAGAATCTCATCAACTATTACAATTTCTGGCTTGATTGCGGTCGAAACAGCAAATTGCAACCTTGCCCGCATTCCTAAGGAGTATGTTTTTAATGGTTGGTGTATGAAGTCACCTAGCTCACAAAAATCAATAATGTCTTCGATTGCGGCCTCCACATCTTGGGCAGGCAAGCCGCTATAAGCCAAGGCCGAACGAATATTCTCCATTCCTGTAAATTCGCCGTGAAAGCCCAAACCTGTTTGCATCAGTGCCTGAACATTTCCGTTAACGTCAATCGTGCCACTTGTCGGGGCAAAGTTACCGGTAATCAGTTTAAGAAGTGTGGTCTTGCCCGCACCGTTGCGACCAACGATACCCACACGCTCCCCCTTCCTGATGTCGAGGTCGATTCCATCCAGGGCCGCAAAAGTCTTGTATTTTGTCTCTCGCCAGAACCGAAGCCATGACATCCCCAAAACGTCAAGCGCTTGATCCGAAAGGCTGTCATAAAGCCGATATTCCTTGCGGACATCTCTCAACCGAATTGCGATGTCATCATCAGCTTTGGCTGATAAATTGCTCGCAGGTGCAGAAAATAAGTCTTTTGCGGATTTTTCGGAAAGATCATGCATAGTCAAAAAATACCGTTTTCGCACGGGAAAATACATATGCGCCCAGCATAAAGCTTCCGCAGCCGAACACCACGATACCGACCATAATTGGCCAAGCTGGCAAGGTCCCCATAACAATCAAATTCTGGAAGGAAATCACGAAATAAGCCATCGGATTAAAATAAATCAGAACCGAAAGCGATTTCGGCAACATATCGGGTGTATATGCAATAGGACTTGCTACCAGAAGCAGGATCGTAATGTAGGTCAGGACCTGCTGAATATCCTTAAGCACCAGATTAGCAAGCGATAAAATCCATGTTATTCCGGTAAGAAACATTAATAATAAAATCATTACAACCGGCACAAGTAGCCATGTCCAAGAAAAGCTACCCAGCACAAGCGTCGCAGCGGCAATTATTCCAATCCCGATTGCCAGCGTCACAAGCGAGACCGCAACCTCGCGCATCGGCACCAGTTCTGCAGGATAGACAGTATTAAGAAGAATATCCTTGTCCGCAGACAGGGACGTCGTCCCCATCATTAGTCCCTGACTAAAGTTGATCAGGGGAACGAGACCGGAGAATATATAAAGCACATAAAGACCCGGTTCCATCGATGCCGGACGCACCCGAAAAACAACAAGATAGATTGCTGCATAAAGCGAAAGCAGAAGTAACGGACCAAGCACAATCCACACAAGACCAAGAGCTGAACCTGCGTAGCGCTGTCGCAACGAAACTTTCACAGCCGCCATAAGCAAATGCCGTCGTGACCAGATTATCGTAATGGGAGAAAAAGTCGAAACCGGACCTGCTCGCATCTACTTTAAGCAACCTCTATTTTTCTGAAATGCTGTTTTCTTGATCTCTTAAACAGTATTCATACTGACAAAGCGTCAAGAACAGTCTTTGTAATATGATCAATTTGTGCTTTTCGAAGACCGGGATACATCGGAATACTTATCACATGTTGCGCCAACCATTCCGATACTGGCAATCCGCCTCCGGCAATCGGAAAGGATTTATACCCGCTTTGCATGTGCATCGGTAAAGGGTAGTAAATCGCGGTCGCAATTCCGGCTTCGCGGCACGTGGCTTCGATATGTGATCTGTTATCCACTACAATCGTAAACTGCGCCCAGACTGACTTGTATGTTTCAGGCACTTTCTGGCATATTACATGTTCTGACAATGCATTTATATATGCCAGTGCAACATCATGTCGCGCTGCGATTTCATCTTCAAAGATAGCGAGTTTTTCCAACAATATGGCCGCCTGAAGTGTATCAAGCCGACTGTTGAGGCCAATACGTACATTATCGTATTTATCCTCCCCCTTGCCATGAAACCGGAGAGACCGAAGAAGGTCCGCTTTTTCATCATCTGCAGTCATTATGGCACCACCATCGCCATAACATCCAAGTGGTTTGGCGGGGAAAAAGCTGGTGGTAGTGTAATCGGCGTGAACACCGGTGCGTCGGCCATCAATATCCGCCCCGAAACTTTGAGCTGCATCTGCGATCAGAGTCATTCCTTCACGATCAGCAATTTTCCGTAATGCAGGATAGTTTGCAGGCAAGCCAAAAAGATCTACAGCCACAATCATTCTGGGTCGCAACCCAAGTGCCTTTGCCTTTTCTATGCCCGCTTCGAGGCTCGCCGGATCAATGTTAAATGTGTGAGAATCAACATCAACCAATACCGGCGTCGCTCCGGTCCCCGGAACTATTTCGGCTGTTGCAACAAAGGTGAAAGACGGTGCAAACACGGCATCACCGGGGCCAACACCTTCGGCCATCAACACAAGGGACAATGCGTCTGTGCCATTCGCGCAGGTTACAACGTGCTTTGCTCCTGTGAACTCTGCAAGTTTCTCTTCCAGTTCTTGCACTTCCGGTCCAAGGATATATTTTCCGTGATCCAGAACGCGCGCAACAGCTGCATCAATCCGGTCACGAATACGTTCCTGCTGCGCAGCAAGATCTATTAGCGGAATCTGATTACTCACTTACCACTTCCTCCAAAAGACCGTCGGCTACTACCCGATATTTTCTGCCTTCACGTGGGCAAATGAGATCATCCCCAAGCATTTCACCTGCATGACTTGCCCAGCCGATACGTCTTGCCGGAACACCTGCCATCACTGCGAACTTGGGAACGTCCCGTGTTACAACGGCTCCGGCACCGATAAAGGCATACTCATTTATCGTCACACCGCAAACAATCGTGCAGTTCGCCCCAAGAGAGGCGCCGCGCTTGACCAGCGTATTCTTGTATTCATCCTTTTTTTCAACCCCGGCACGCGGATTGATTACATTGGTGAACACCATGCTCGGACCGCAGAAAACTTCATCTTCCAACGTTACGTTGTCATAGATCGAGACATTGTTCTGGACCTTCACCCGATCCCCGAGAACGACCTTGTTTCCGACAAAAACATTTTGCCCCAAGGAACACCCGGCACCTATGCGCGCACCACCGCACACATGAACCCAATGCCAAATGCGGCAATTTTCCTTGATTTCCGCGCCCTCATCCACGATCGCTGTCTCATGGATAAAGGTTGATGCACCAATGGTTGTCATAGTTTCACGTTCGTGCAGAAAGGATGGAAATCGCCAGAAAGCGAGACCGGTGTCATCTTGCGAATATCATAAACTGTTTCGATGCAAGCTCGGGCATCTTCAATACCAAACCCGCCACCTGCAAGAATGTCACGATAACTGTCTGTATGCAATTCGGTGAAGCCATCCGAGAATTCAAGCTCTTCGTCTTCAATGAGAATGGAGCGATAGGTTCTCTTGCCCGCTGACTTTGCGTCTGCCGGGAGATATTCCGGGTTGATCGACAAGAACCAGCGTACGCGAGCATGATCATATTCCAGATAACCAGATGCAACATCGGCCTCATGCAGGTGTACGACATTGTTTCGAACACCACCAAACACCCAGCCGAGCATATCAAAGAAATGAACACCAATATTCGAAGCGATACCGCCGGACTTTTTGACATCGCCCTTCCAGCTTACACCATACCAGTGACCACGGGACGTCAGATATGTCAGATCAACATCAAAGACCTTGTCTTTCGGTGCATTGGCAACCTTGTCACGCAATGCCTTGATTGCCGGATGCAAACGAAGTTGCAGAATGTTGTAAATTTTTGCGTCACCCTCGCGCTCGATTTCCGACAGTGCATCTATGTTCCAAGGTGTTAGCACCAAGGGCTTTTCACAAATCGCGTGCGCCTGATTACGGAGTGCGTGACGGATATGAGCATCATGCAGATAGTTTGGAGAGCAAATACTGAAATAATCAACTCCTGTGCCCTGACGTCGCAACAGGTCTATGTGCCGGTCAAAACGCTCGAATTCCACAAAGAAATCCGCATCCGGAAAATGACTGTCAATGACGCCCACTGAATCATTGGGATCAAATGCGGCAACCAAGCTGTTCCCAGTATCCTTGATCGCTTTCATGTGGCGTGGAGCAATATACCCAGCGGCACCAACTAACGCAAAGTTCGTCATTTTTGTCCTTCATTCTCTCATATCAAGCAAGGCTCTGGGCAGACACTTCTGCACAAACAGCCCACATTACACAATAGTATTTTCTCGTCAGAGGGCACTCAACCAGAACAAAGCGAAACGGGAGAAAACATCCCACTCAAAAGCATAGGTCATCGCTTCAAGTTCTTTAACTTACATGCTTAGAAGCACTGCCCCCATATCAGCCTCACTCATAAGGTGAGTGCTTGGTTTGATTTAAGTGCCATACCCTGAAGGGACCGCAAGGGGCCTTGGGCTCGTTGCGCCCCCCCCTTACAGGGCCGTTGAATGCCTGCACAAACTGAGCCGGTGTTTGATAGTTGAGCACGGAGTGAGGCCGGATGGTGTTATAGTGTTTCCGCCAGGCCTCAATAATCTTACGGGCTTCGTGGATGCTTGCAAACCAGTTCTCATTCAGGCATTCATCCCGGAACTTGCCGTTAAACGATTCCACATAAGCATTCTGTATCGGCTTGCCGGGCTGGATAAACCTTAGCTTCACCCCGGTTTCGTGCGACCATTCAAACATCGCCCGGGAAGTCAGTTCAGGGCCGTTGTCATGAACCAGTTCGTCTGGATAGCTATGGATAATAGCCAGTTGATCAAGATATCGGCTGAGCCGCTTGCCAGATATCGAGAAGTCGACAATCTGGCCGGGACAGACCCGCGTGCAATCATCGACGATATTCAAGACCTTGAACCGGCGTCCGTTCCACAGGCCATCCGAAACGAAGTTCAAAGACCAACGTTGGTTGGGGCGAACGGCTGCCTTGAGAGGAATGCGATCCCGATGCGCCAGTCGTTTGCGTTTGCGACGACGCACATGAAGGCCTTCTTCACAACACAGGAGATAGGTTCGCTTGGCATTGACCACGAGACCTTCCTTGCGCAGAAAGACATGCAGGCGCAAATAGCCATAGCGGCGATACTGACCTGCCAACGCCTTGAGGCGTGACCCTGCCGGCGAATTATCCTCTCTTCTGGAAGCATAATGTAAAACCGCACGGCCGATCCCGACAAGCCTGCAGGCGCGGCTTTCGGTAAACTGGTGCTCTCGTCTCAGGTGAGCAACCGCCAAACGCCGCGACGCGGGCTTCAAAAGTTTTTTGCCAAAAGGTCTTTCAGGGCGGCGTTGTCGAGCATCGATTCCGCATACAGCTTTTTCAGCCTGGCATTCTCTGCCTCAAGTTCGCGAAGCCGCTTGGCACCCGATAACTCCATCCCGCCAAACTTCGACTTCCAACGGTAAAAGGTCTGCTCGGCAATACCATGACGGCGGATGATATCCTTCACCGCAAATCCTGCGTCCTGCTCCTTCAAAACCCCGATGATCTGTTCTTCTGAAAAGCGTTTCTTCATCTCGAGTTCTCCTTTGCCTTAGTTTGGAAAACTCACCCCAAAAATGCGACTGTTTTCGGGGAGAAGGTCAGCACTGCTGCCATTGAGCAAGAGCACTTGCCTTAACAGCGATATTAACTAAAGCAGCAAAAACCTGGGAGAAAAAACGAAGGAGAAAACCGGCCCCAAGAACGTCTGAACCTAAAGAAGTCCGCGCCCTCTATTTGAGGGTTACTCATTTCGTAGGCAAACAAAACTGCGCTAGAGGGAACTCTTAGATACAAGCTCAAAAACCGCCAACGTCTCCTCACTCACATGATGCTCAATCCCCTCGGCATCGAATTCAGCAATCGCGGGATCGACGCCCAGCGCGATCAGGAAATTATAGACGATCTCGTGGCGTTTGCGACATTTCTCGGCGAGTTCTTTACCCTGATCGGTCAGGAAAATCGAGCGGTAAGGACGGCTGGTGACAAAGCCGTCACGCTCTAGGCGCTTGATCGTATTGTTGACCGTCGCAGCCGTCACGCCAAATCGTTCGGCAAGGGCGACAGATCGCGCCTCGCCTTCTTCCTCGATCAGGTCGGCGATCATTTCGACATAATCCTCGGTCACTTCGCGCGCATGGGCGTCACGCAATTGCGCGAAAACTTCGGCCTTGTTGTGTCGCGGATGACGCGCAGTCGGATCGCCCATTCACAGCTCCTTTGAAATTCCCAAGCTCTTCATATCAACATAGTGTGCAAAAATCAATTTAGTCTTGACTAACTTTAAAAGTCCGCACATAAATAGGGGATATTGGCAGACTGATTTTAACTTACATCACAGGACCGCCTCACATGTCGCTTCGCCGCATCGCCCGGAATTTCGGTTTTGCCCTTGCTGCCGTCTGCGGCTTTGTTACCGTTTCGGTGACAGCTGCCTCTGCCAAGCCGATTGATGTTGTCGCCACGACATCCATGATCGCCGACGCGGCGCGCCAGGTTGCAGGCGACCGCGCAAAGGTCACCGCCCTGATGGGCCCCGGGGTTGATCCGCACTCCTATCGCCAGACACGCAGCGACATTGCCGCCATGGCGCGCGCCGATCTGGTTTTGTGGCATGGCCTGTATCTTGAGGCACAGCTTGAGGAATTCTTCCTTGATCTGGAAAAGCGCCGCAATGTCATTGCCGTCGGCGAAGCAATCGAAACGTCAAAGCTTCTGAGCCATGCGCAATATAAAGGCCGCTATGACCCGCATGTCTGGATGGACCCACAATTGTGGGAAACCGTGGTGCTGGCTGTGCGTGACGCGCTGATCAAGACCGATCCCAAGGGCGAGGCCACCTATCGCGCCAATGCCGACAAGCATATTGCCGATATCGAAAAGCTGATTACCTACATGCAATCGGTCACCAAAACCGTGCCGGAAAAAAGCCGTGTGCTGTTGACCGCGCATGACGCGTTTAGCTATTTCGGGCGCGGCTATGATTTCGAGGTTCTGGGCATTCAGGGCATTTCAACAGAATCCGAAGCCGGCCTTCGTCGGGTCGAGGAACTGGTCGACACCATTGTTGATCGCAAGATTGCCGCGGTCTTTGTTGAAAGTTCCGTGCCGGAGCGTAATGTGCGCGCCCTGATCGAGGGGGCCGCCGCACGCGGCCAGAAAGTTGAAATCGGCGGCACGCTGTTTTCCGATGCCATGGGAGAGCCAGGAACCTATGAAGGCACCTATATCGGCATGATCGACCATAACGCGACCCTGATCACCCGTGCGCTTGGCGGCGATGCCCCGGCCACCGGGATGCAGGGCAAACTGGCCGCTGGCTCCTGAGCCGCGCCACCGAAGGAACTGTCATGAGCAACGCAGAACTGATTGCAGAAGCCGGAAAGATCGTTGATGTCGCGGGCAAGGATGCGCCGCTGACGGTGCGTGGCCTTACGGTATCCTATGGCAATAAACCGGCGGTCTTTTCCGTCGATGCCTCTATCCCGGCGGGCTCCATGACCGCGATTATCGGGCCGAACGGGGCGGGCAAATCGACCTTCCTGAAAGGGACACTTGGCGTGATCCCACGGCTGTCTGGCGAAATACGCATTTTCGGCAAACCGTTTCACGAGGCACGCGACCGGGTGGCCTATGTGCCGCAACGCGCCAGTGTTGACTGGGATTTCCCCGCACGCGTTATCGATGTCGTCCTGATGGGGCTTTATGGCTCGGTCGGGCTGTTTCGTTTCTGGCGGGCGCGCCACCGCGAACAGGCTATTGAATGCCTTGAACGCGTTGGCATGAGCGACTTCGCCACCCGTCAGATCGGGCAGCTTTCCGGCGGTCAGCAGCAACGCGTATTCCTTGCACGCGCATTGGCGCAAAATGCCGAATTTTACCTGCTGGACGAACCCTTTGCCGGGGTCGATGCCGCAACCGAACGGGCCATTGTCGGCGTCCTTAAGGACCTTAAGTCCGAAGGCCGGACAGTTGTTTGCGTGCATCATGACCTATCCACGGTTGCCGAGTATTTTGACCGCGTGCTTCTGATCAATGTGCGCCGCATTGCCGAAGGCCCGGTTGACACCACTTTTACCGCCGCCAATTTGCAGGAAACCTATGGCGGGCGACTGGCGACCACGCATATCGATGAATTGCGTCTTGCCTGATCACATGCCCGTCTCGGCAAAGCCATCGGAACCACTCAGATGAGTTTTCTTGATTACTTCATAAGCGCCCTGTTCCTTCAGGCCGGATATAACAGCGCCCTTGTCGCGGTTGGGGCCGGGTTGCTGGGCCTTGCCGGGGGTGGTGCCGGTGCGTTTATTTTCCTGCGTAAACGCGCCCTTGTTTCTGATGCAATCAGTCACGCCACCCTGCCCGGTGTTGGTATTGCTTTCATGTTGATGGTCGCCCTTGGCGGGGATGGCCGCTGGTTGCCCGGCCTGATCATCGGATCGGCCATTTCATCGGGCATCGGGCTTTTGATGGTCGAATGGATTACCCGCCAGACTCGCCTGACCGAGGATGCCGCAATCGGTGCGGTTCTGTCGGTTTTCTTTGGGCTTGGCATCGTTTTGCTGACGATTATTCAAACCATGTCGTCGGGCCGTCAGGCCGGGCTTGAAAACTTCCTGCTGGGATCGACCGCTGGCATGCTGATCAGCGAGGCAACCACAATTGCCATTGCCGGGGCCCTTGCCACCGCCTTTGTCTTCATGTTGCGCCGTCCGATGACGCTGGTGGCATTTGATCCGGAATATGCCGCAACAACCGGCATCAATGTCCGCCATATTGATCTGGCAATGATGGGGCTGGCGCTGATTGTTACCGTGATCGGGCTTAAGATTGTTGGTCTGATCCTGATTGTCGCCCTTCTGATCATTCCGCCGGTTACCGCCCGGTTCTGGACCAATCAGGTCGGACCGATGATCGGTATTGCCGCCGCCATTGGCGGACTTGCCGGTTATATCGGGGCGGTGTTTTCGGCCGCTGCCGCGTCGCTCCCGACCGGGCCGATCATTGTTCTGGTGGCGTTCGGGTTCTTTGTTTTTTCCGCATTGTTTTCCCCGCTTCGTGGCGGCCTGGCATCGGCGCTGCGTCATTGGCGGTTCCAGCGCCGCGTGCATCGTCGTCAGGGTCTTTTGGCACTGGCGCGACGCGAACCGATCTATGATGGATTTACCCTTCGCATCCTGCGTCAGTCCGGCATGATACGGCCTGACGGGGTGGCAACCCTGCGCGGTAAAACCGCATCGCAAAAGGCCGCCCATGACGAAGCAAGATGGGCGATGGCGCGGCGCATCCTGCCCGATGATTCAGCGATTGAACGCTATGACGGTCTGACCCCGATCGAGGATATGATGACACAGGATCAGATCGATGAAATCGACCGCGTGATTGCCGAACAGACCGGAGCCCCCGCATGATCGACAATCTGATCACCGCCCTGGGTGCTGAATTTGTGCAACTCAGCCTGACACCAATCGTGATCGGTATTCTGGGTGCGGTTGCCTGTGCCCTGCCCGGGAATTTCCTTTTGCTGCGTCGCCAGGCCCTGATCGGAGATGCGATCAGTCATGTCGTCCTACCCGGTATTGTCGTAGCATTTCTGGTAACCGGCACCATCACGGCAGTACCGATGATGATCGGTGCGGGCTGTGCCGCCATTGTTGCCGTCATCGTGATCGAGCTTGTCAAACGGCTTGGCCGGGTTGAGCCGGGGGCCGCGATGGGGCTTGTTTTTACAACCCTTTTTGCCGCCGGTGTGCTGCTGCTTGAAATCACAGACACCAGTTCGGTGCATATCGATGTACAACATGCGTTGCTGGGCAATCTTGAAAGCCTGATCTGGTTTGATGCCGAAGGATGGCAATCGCTGCTTGATCCGGCGGCTCTGGCAACACTTCCGCCCCAGTTACCACGACTGGCGGTCGTTCTTTTGGGGATCGTGCTGTTCATCACGCTGTTCTGGAAAGAATTGAAAATATCGACCTTTGATGCCGCCTTTGCCGAGGCGATTGGCATTCGAACCCGTGTGCTTGGATTTGCGCTGGTTGTCGCCACCGCAATTGCCGCAGTTGCCGCCTTTGATGCGGTCGGATCGATCATTGTGATTGCGATGTTTGTCTGCCCGCCTGCTGCCGCCCGCCTGATGACCAACCAGCTTGGCCGGCAGATCGGATGGAGCGTTGTGTTTGCCGTAATTTCGGCAGTTCTGGGTTATGTTTTTGCCGGATACGGGCCGGGCTGGTTCGGGTCGCCCTATGCGGTCAGCGCGGCGGGCATGATTGCCACGATTTCCGGTATCATCCTGTTGCTGGCCTGTCTGTTCGGACCGCAACGCAAACGCACCGGCCAGCGCGCCGAAGCGTAAAGGAGGCTTGCATGACAATGACAAAACTGACCGGATCAACACTTGATCTCAAACGGGCATCGCGCCGATTGGCAAAAATCCGCCGCGCGATTGCCGCCGCCCGCAAGCTGGGTGCCTGAAACCGGCACCAGTTTGATCTCGCCCTGAGCCTTCCAGAACGGCATACTGGGAGCATGGTGAAATCTGTATTCTATCGCTCTCTGTCGGCTGCCTGTTTTAGCTGTCTGCTGTCGGGCATGGCGGGTGGCATGGCATTACCTGCAAAAGCACAGGAATTCAGAACCCTTGCAGACATCGAACGTGACCTGAACCGTTATGAAAAGGTTGCCCTGCACAGTTTCGCCGACCGTGATTCCTTTCTATCGATCATTGATCGGACGCTTGGCCTTGATAACATAAAAGGTGCGGATCTGCTGTTTGCCAAACTGCCGCAGTCACCCTTTACCGTATCGGGACGCCGCAGCAACAATCAGGCAGTACCGTGCCAGATTTTCATTCCGGCAAAAATCGCACCGGGTAGCGGGACTGAAATTTTCGCCGACCTGATGCGCGGCTGGTTTGGCAATCAGCTTCACTATGCCAGCAGTGCCGATCTGACCTATGGCTGGTTGATGCGCCACGAAGTGCGCCATTGCGATCCGTCACATTTTGGCGATGGCGGAAACAAGGAACGCGATAACGAAATCGAAGCCGATCTTTTCGCGCTAAACGTCATCACCGATCCGGTTATTCGTAAAAAACTGGCGCAGGATGCGCTGGCATTTCGCATGATCACCGCGACCCTGTTTGCCAGCAGCAGCCATATGACCGGCCTGTCACTGAAACGTGCCTTGCATGGCACACAATCAGGAAACGATCCGACGGCTGCCGACGAAATCGCGGCCTTTCTTGCGGCGCGACAACAAGTCTTCGATCACGCCAAAGCCATCACCACAGGCCCCCGTCCGACCAATCACGATATCATTCGCGCCGTGATCGAACTGGCAGGCTCGCAACAAGGCAATCTGCTGGTTGCGGAAATTCTGGTCGACCTTGATCAGGCCATCGCCCATTTCGCCCCCCAACTGCACGACCGAAGCAAATCAGTCCAATAGCACCTGAACAAAAATCAGGCCGTCTTGCGCCAGAAAGTCATGGCGAGACACTGATCACGGTCAAGGCCGACTTCCTTGCGCCATATCTGATGAATGGATTTATAGCTGGCCTGCTCGACCCCGGCCCAGCAATAGACACGCGCCCGATCCTTGGGCACTTCGATACGGCTGACCGCCTCGCGGATCGGACTGGTATCGGTTGCGGGATGGGTATCACGACACACCCATTCAATCGCGATCCGGCTTTTGGTGGCCAGATCGATGATGTCAGCCGGGTTTTGTATCTCGATCAATGCATGGCCGCTGGCATGTTCGGGCAGTTCTTCAAGATAACGGCCAATCGCCGGAAGGGCGGTTTCGTCACCTGCAAACAGGAACCAGTCGGCATCGGGCAATTCCCCACCCAGCGGCCCGGTCATGCCAATCCGGTCCCCCGGTTGCGCATGAAGCGCAAAGGCAGACCCGGGGCCGTTATCGCCATGCATGACAAAGTCCACCTCGATCCAGCCTGCCTTGGCATCGATCCGGCGGATGGTGTAAACCCTTGGCGCAACCGCATTGTCACCTTCGGGCCAGACCACCATGCCATTGGGGGCCAAGGTCGGCCATTGTGGCTCGACAACATCACGTGGCGGGATCAGAAGGCGCATGTGAATGCCATCGCCGTCGTAAAATTGCAGATCATCCCCCGCCAGCCGCAATCGGCGCATATGCGATGACAGGTCCGTCACACCAATTACACGAAGTTCCCGGAAGTTCGGCAGTTTGCCGTTGCTTTCCCCCGCCCCCTTCCAGCGGCAGTCAAGATCGGCTTCGGGTACGATGCTTTCCAGGATGGCAATAAGTGCTGCCTTCATCTGCGCAACACCGGCCTCGCTTTTTGAGCCGACTTCGATATCAAGGTGCTTTTCACCGGGCCGCAAAATCAGGTGCCCGACCGAAAGTGAAATCTTCGCACCGTTGTCATCGTTCGTCACATCACAATCGTGTTCGGCATAATAGGCCGCAACCGCATTTGCGGCATCGGCACTTGCGCTCAGAACGATGCGGGTTTTGGCAATCAGCGGGCTGTCAGACTTTACAGGCATTAGATGACTTTCGGTGGCGGTTGGCGGCAAAGATTGACCGTGCATCATTGATAATAAAACTGATAGGCATTCTCAATAAAATTATTGTCATTGCAATCGCTAGGTCATGTTACATCATGGCCCGACCCGCACCGGTCGGATGCGTGCACCAATGCATGAATGACCGGAAGTCCATGATCCATAAAGACGAAACAATGCCATGACCGATAAAATCCGCCGCCTGAAGTCCTTTGAATTCGCCACCGCCGTTGACTGGGCCGCACGGGAAGGCTGGAATCCGGGTTTTTCGGATGCAGATGCGTTTTTCAATACCGATCCGCTGGGCTTCTGGGGGACGTTTGACAAACAGGGGCTGGCCGCCGTGATTTCAGCCGTGCATTACAATTCGGATTACGGATTTGTCGGCTTTTACATCTGCCGCCCTGATCGTCGCGGCGAAGGCCTTGGTTTGCGGCTTTGGGAAACCGTGCTGGGCGAGGCGGTTGCCAAAACAATCGGTCTTGATGGCGTTGTCGATCAGCAGGAAAACTATCGTAAATCCGGCTTTGAGTTGGCCCATCGCAACCTGCGCTTCGGCGGCGTGGTTACGGCACAAAACCCGCAAAACGACGACCTGTTCGAACTTCTGATCAATGATATCGCCATCATTGATGCCTTCGAACAGACCTGCAAACTGTTCCCGGAAAGCCGGATCGAGTTTCTGCGCGGCTGGATTTCTGCGGAAAAGCACATCGCACTGGCTCTTCGCGGCCCGATGGGATTGCGCGGCTATGGCGTGATCCGGCCGTGCCGCATCGGGCATAAGGTCGGGCCGCTTTTTGCCGACAATATCGACGATGCCCGCACCCTTTTCCATGCCCTGCTTGCCACCCGCAAGGAACAGGATCAGCCGGTCTATCTGGATATCCCCGATGGGAATGAAGCCGCCCGTGCCCTGATCGAAGAACACGGCATGCAGGCGGAATTTGAAACCGCGCGCATGTATCGCGGCAAAGCCCCAGAACTGAATCTTGAAATGACGTTTGGCATTACATCGTTTGAATTAGGCTGACTATCCTTACCGGTGGGTTGAGCCCCCGACAAAAGTCGACTAACAAACGTATAGTATGTCCTAGACATTCGCGATAAGCATATAAGCGGATCGGGAAGGTACAGATATGGATTGTTCGCGCCGAACGAACGAATTATGCCGGATTTTATCCGCTTGCTATGGAAAATCCGTCTGCAACCTCCCAATTTGATGGATTGAAACGGAAAATATAACCGCCAACACCATGACACGTATCAGGGGTACCGCGTTTTGATGTTTGCCAGAACAGAATGGTTGCCTGACAGCCTGGAAGAAAGATTGCCTTTTTCGATCCCGAACCAGCTTTGGCCGCATGAATTCATAACGCCGGAAAACGTATAAGCATCATGGATATTGCAACACTTATCGGGATCGTCGCCGGTATGGGGGTTATCTTTGGCGCAATCCTTATGGGCGGCAGCCTGAATGCCTTTGTCGATCTGCCATCGATCATGGTTGTTTTTGGCGGCACGGCGGCGGCAACGCTGATTAAATTCCCGATGCGTGATGTGATCAAGTCGCTGAAGATCGGGATCAGGATCGCCTTCAAGAACCCAAAGGAAGATCCGCTGTCGATCTATGAAAAGGCCATCGAACTTTCAACACTGGTGCGCAAGAACGGCCTTCTGGGGCTTGAGAATGTCGAGATTGAAAACGACATCATGGCGCGCGGCATTCGCATGTGTGTCGACGGCCACAGTGGCGAAGTCATTCGAAGCTCGATCTCGAGCGAGGTCGAAAAATCGATCCAGAATGACGAGCTAGGCGAACTGATGTTCCGCGGGATTGGTGATACCGCCCCGGCCTTTGGCATGATCGGCACACTGGTCGGTCTGGTGCAGATGCTGGCCAACCTGTCGGACCCCGATGCCATCGGCCCGGCCATGGCGATTGCGATGCTGACCACTTTTTATGGTGCGGTTCTAGCCAACCTGATTGCGCTTCCGGTTGCCGACAAATTAGCCCTTAAGGTCGAACAGCTTAAAAGCACCAAGCAGCTGATTATCGAATCAGTGGTCCAGATTCAATCAAGCCAAAGCCCATTGGTGATGAAGGAAATTCTTGGGCCCTATTTGCCGGGCGGTATTCCCAAAGATACCGACAGCGAAGGCAGCGAATAAACCGCGCAACATTCATTGACGACAGATACATAAGGCAACAGGCGTAGAAGATGGCAAAGAAACCGGCAGCAGGAGCTCCCGCATGGATGGCGACATTCGCCGATCTCATGTCATTGCTGCTCGTGCTGTTTGTTCTGTTGCTCACCTTTGCCGAAATGGATGTCATCAAATACAAACAGATTGCCGGATCGGTCAAAACCGCGTTTGGCTTTAGCAAGCAGGACGAACTGGCCGGTGTTGTCGAACTTGATGGTTCGATCCTTGGCAAGGCGCTGAAACAGCCGACCCCTGACACCCCCCGCATTGTTTCCAATATCCCGCCCGTCGAAACGCCCGAGGTCGAGATAAAGGAAGGCGACAGCAAATCTGAAAAGGCCGAGGCCCTCGAAGAAACACTGGAAACCGTGCTTCATAAAATGGGCATGGCAAACCAGATCGGCGTTGATCGGAAAGACGGCGACGTGGTTGTCCGTTTTCCGAACGAGATTGCCTTTCCATCCGGCTCGTCGGGAATGACAGCGGAATTTGCAGCCATTCTGAACCGGCTTGTACCGGTCATCAACCAGACCGAAGGTCAGGTCGTGGTTTCCGGCCACACCGATAACATTCCGGTATCATCAAATTCGCCCTATATCTCGAACTGGGATCTATCGGCGGCGCGGGCCACATCGGTCATCCATTACATGATTGATCAGAATGGTACCGACCCGGCCCGCATGGTTGTGCAGGGCCACGGTGACAGCCGCCCGATTGCCGACAACAGCACCCCCGAAGGCCGGGCACAGAACCGACGCGTCGAAATCATGATCGAAATGGTCGATGACGCCGGAAACAATAACGGCGCGACGACATCCGGACCGACCGGTGGCACAAACACGGAAACAGGCAGTGGTGGCATTCCATCACCCGAACAACGTCGAAGCTTTTCAGTGCCGGGCAACCAGTAATCATCGGATGCAACCGGGTGACAAAACCCGATAAAGCAGGCAAGCTTGGTGGAATGACAACGCGGTCGCCAAAAAAACTATCCGTCCTGTATGCCGATTACAGTGATCGGAACATCAAGGCAGTGCAGACAGCACTTGAACCGCTGCATCTGGCGGCCTTTCATGCCAGTGACGACCGCGACGCCATCATCGAACTGACCCGTACGCACCGTCCGGATCTGATTCTGATCGGTCTTTATCTGGACGGTATTCGCGGTATTTCGACCATTCGCGACCTGCGTCAAAGCGCGTCGGATGCCGATCCATTCTGCAATCAGGTCCCGGTTTTGCTAGGCGCGCCAAAACTGGATCGTCGCGCCATGCGCGATGCGGTCGAAGCCGGGATTGAAGGCGTCTTTCGCCAGCCGGTCGACGCCGACCGTTTGCGCAAGATCGTTCAAACCGTGATTAAAAAGCCGCGCCGCTTCGTATTCGAAGGCAATTATTTCGGCCCGGCACGCGAAGGCGATAATGTCGCCGAACCATCGCGCAAAATACGCCAGCCCCGCAATGCCAGCGCCCTGATCGACCGCGAGACTGAAAAACCGGCCCGACGTCATGACGATATCAAATCGCCTGAACCTGCCGAGGAACCGGCATCGGACCAGAATGGTGAAAAGCCCGCAGCCAAACCGCGACCGTCGCGGTCCGTCACCCTGAAACCTGCGACGCCCTCCAAAACATCATCACGCAACGCTGCCACGGTCACACAGACGTTGGACACCAAACGCCCCACCAGCGCCAAGATCGGCATAGAAACCTCTGATGCCAAACCGGGGAAAACGCAGCGCGACTATAACCTTGATGCGGCAGAATCCCTTCGTGCGGTGCTTTCCCCCGTGCAGCAACCGTTTGAAACCGCCAAACTGACCGATGACAGGGCAGAAGACGCAGACCCGGTCGACACCAGCATTGATGAAAAGCTGGTTGAAATCGATCTGACCGAAGCCCTTAAGGGGCATCGGCTTTGGGTTGATACCGGCGGCAAGGAGGGGGCGATGATGTCGATCCGGCACGCCGATCTGCGCGATGCCGATCTTGAAGGCATCGACCTGACCCGATGTGCCTTGCCGCATGTGTCATTTCGCAATGCCAATTGCAAAAAGGCGGTGCTGCGTCGTTGCGATATGACGGCGGGCGATTTCATCGGCTGCAATCTGGATCATGCCGTGCTTGCCGCCACCCGTCTTTCCGGTGCCAGCTTTACCGATGCCATCTTGCGCAATACGGTGTTTCTCGGCTCTGATCTGGCAGGTGCGTCATTTCGCGCCATGACACTGCACAATTGCGATCTGAGCGGTGCCAATCTTGCTCAAACCGATTTCCGCGATGCCGATCTGTCCACGGCCAAGGGATTATTCGCCGAACAGATCCAAGGCGCACGGATCAACGCCAATACCCGCCTGCCACGTGACATGAAGCTCAAGGATTAAGGATCAGGCTTAAAGCCTAGCGCCGACCAAACATCTTTTCGATGTCGTGCAGTTTCAGTTCAACATAGGTCGGGCGGCCATGGTTGCACTGCCCTGAATGCGGGGTGGCTTCCATCTGGCGCAATAGTGCATTCATTTCATCAGCATTGAGCTTCCGCCCGGACCGCACCGACCCATGGCACGCCATGGTCGCGCAGACATACATCAGCCGGTCCTTAAGGGCCATGCCCTGCCCCAGTTCGACGATCTCGTCGGCCAAATCGCGCACCAGCCCCGCAACATCAACCTTGCCCAGCATGGCGGGCACTTCGCGCACCACCAGCGCACCGGGGCCAAACGGCTCGATCACCAACCCCAATTCGGCAAATTCTTCGGCACGCTCAGCCACCCGTTCGGCAGATGCCTCGTCCAGTTCGACGACTTCGGGCAACAGCAATCCCTGCCGTTTAACGCCATTTTCCGCCAAATCGGCCTTCATACGTTCATAGACAATGCGTTCGTGGGCGGCATGCTGATCAACAATCACCAAGCCATCGCGGGTCTGGGCGATGATATAGTTTGCATGCACCTGCCCGCGCGCAGCGCCCAGCGGATGATCAACAAATTTAGCCACGTCAGTGTCATCAATCCGTCCCGACGGGGCGGCACCGGCATACCCGCCACCATATCCCCCGGCTAGCGCACTGGCGGCAGCCGCGGCAAATCCGCCATTATCACCGCCGGTCTTTCCACCGGCAAAATCACGCCCGCGATCAAACAAGCCACCAAACGAGGTTGCCGGTGCCTGTGCCGCGTAATCGCGCTGTATGGCTGCCGAACCTGGATGGCTGGGTTGATAGGACCCGAAATTATACCCGCCCGAGGCGGAGCGCCCGCCGCCATAAGGCAAAGAGGGTCCGTCACCTTCGCGCCGGGCTGCGCCCAGTGCCATATCGGCCACCGTGGTCGATGCCCGGTGCCCGGCCCCGGCCAAGGCGTGTTTGAGCGCGCCGACAATCAACCCACGAACCATGCCCGGATCACGGAACCGGACCTCGGTTTTGCCAGGATGGACGTTGACGTCAACATCACGGGGCGAAAGTTCGAAAAACAGCGCCAGCAACGGATGACGGTCGCGCGCCAGAAAATCCTGATAGGCCCCGCGCACCGCACCCTGCAACAGCCGGTCCTTGACCGGGCGGCCATTGACAAACATGAACTGCATCTGCGCATTGCCGCGGTTCAAGGTCGGCACCCCGGCATAGCCGGTCAGGCGAATACCTTCGCGTTCGGCTTCGATCTGAAGGGCGTTATCCTGAAATTCGCGGCCCATGACTGCCCCCAGCCGTTTCAGGCGGGCATCGAACAAATCACCTTCGCAGGCCGGGTAATTCAAAATCTGCTTGTTCCCGTCCCCCGACAGGGTAAAGCCAACATCGGGCCGGGCCATCGCCAACCGATCCATGATTTCGCGCGCATACATCTGTTCCGTCCGCGCGGTTTTAAGAAACTTCAGGCGTGCAGGTGTCGCATAGAAAAGGTCTCGTACCTCAACCCGCGTGCCAAACGGGTGGGCGGCGGGTTCCGGTGCGCTTTTGGCACCACCTTCGACCGCCAACGTCCAGGCATTTTCCGCCCCGCGCACCCGGCTGGTCAGGCGCATCCGCGATACCGATCCAATGGATGGCAAGGCTTCGCCGCGAAACCCCATGAAGCCGATATTGAACAGATCATCATCGGGCAGCTTGGATGTCGCGTGGCGTTCAACCGCAAGGCCAAGTTCATCGGGCGTCATACCCTTGCCATCGTCAGTCACCGACAACAGGGTCCGCCCGCCGTCGCGCAAGGTCACGTCTATCCGCGTCGCCCCGGCATCCAGGGCATTTTCCACCAGTTCCTTCAACGCCGCGGCCGGGCGTTCAACCACCTCACCGGCGGCAATCTGGTTGATCAGGTTCTGGGGCAGGACGCGCAGGGTCATGAAGGGAAATGCTCGTTATACGGGGTGATATTATTGTGATTGAAACGAACCTATCAAAGCACAAAGCGCGGCGAAATGCCTTTCACCGCGCTTTGTACATTTTAAAGTCAGGATCGGCTTAAAACGCCAGATCGCCTTCGGGTTTACCCACCACCGTCACGGTAACATTGGCCGGATCAAGCAGTTCGCTGGCAACCCGGTTGACGTCGTCAAGGGTGACGGCCTCGACAAGGCTGTTGCGTTTATCAAGGAAGTCCATACCCAGATCCTGCATCTGCATACCGACCAGCATGCCCGACAGATTGCCAAGGCTGGTAAAGCGCAGCGGGAAGGCCCCGGTCAGATAGGATTTGGCGTTATCGAGTTCTTCCTGCGATACGCCCTTGTCCTTCATTTTCTGCCATTCATCACCGATAATCGACAGGCTTTGGCCGATGGCATCGTTGCGCGTCGCAACCCCGCCCGTGATCAGTTCCGCCTTGTCCATATCGGCCAGATAGCTGTAAACGCCGTAAGCAAGACCGCGCTTTTCACGCACTTCTTCGGTCAGGCGCGATGAAAAACCGCCGCCGCCAAGAATATAGTTCATGACATAGGCGGCATAGAAATCCGGGTCCTTGCGCGCAATGCCCTTCTGGCCCCAGACTGCCTGGCTTTGCGGGATGTCCTGCTGAATGACCTCGACCCCGCCAAATTTCGGCGTGACTTCGGGAATGGCCGGAAGGTCGCTTTTGTCCGGCAGACCGCCAAAGGCTTCGTCAAGCAATGGGCCGAGTTCCTCGGCCGTGATATCGCCCGCAACCCCGATCACCAGATTGTCACGCGCCATGGCATGACGGACAAATTCACGGAAATCATTGGCATTCAGGCTGCTGACCGATGCCATCGTGCCCGATACCGGATTGGCATAGGGATGATCGCCAAAGATCGATTTGAAAAACGCCTTGCCGGCAATATCGCCCGGATCATTTTCCGCCCGACGCAGGCCCGAAATCACCTGTGCACGGATGCGTTCAACCGCCTCATCGTCAAAGCGCGGCTCGGTAAGCGCCAGACGCAGAAGATCAATCGCCGTGTCACGTTCACGCGTCAATGTCACCATTGATCCGGAAAAATCATCGCGACCGGCATCAAAGGAAATGCTGATCGACCGGTCTTCCATTTCGGTGCGGAAGGTCTGGCTGTCCATTTCGCCAGCCCCTTCGTCGATCAGGCCCGACACCATATTGGCAAGGCCCCCCTTGCCTTCCGGGTCGGTCGCGGAACCGGCCCCCTTGAAGGCAAAATCAACCGTCAGAAGCGGGTTCAGGTGATCTTCGATCAGCCATGCGGTAATGCCGCCATCCGATGTGACTTCCTGTACCTCGACAGCCCTTGCATGGCTGGCAAATGACGTCATCAACAGGGTGGCCGATGCCAGCCCCAGCAGGGTTTTGCGCATTTTCATCACCGGAATTGTCTTTGCAATATAGCTCATGATCAATGCACCTCCTGCTCGCCGGTGACCGGCGCGGTTGGCATGCCGTTCACCGGGCCGCCTTCGGGCGGCTGCAACCAGCCGGTTACTGAACGTTTATCGTCAAATACCGATTTGGCAGCTTCGTTGACCTGCTCGACCGTTACCGACTTGATCCGATCCGGCCAGCTTTCAACCTGATCGACGGTCAAACCAACCGCCAGCGCTTCGCCCAGGGTACGCGCAGCCGCCGAAAGGGAGTCACGGGCAAAAACCGCACTATCAAGAAGCTTCTGCTTGGCACGCGCCAGTTCTTCCTCGGTCACGCCATTTTCCGCAACCTTGGCAATTTCGGCATCAACCGCCTTTTCGAGATCGGCCAGTTCGACACCGTCGCGCGGGACGGCATACAGGCCAAAGCTTGCCAGATCAACCGCAACCGGGTCATAGAAAGTCCCGGCACTGGTCGCAATCGACTGATCGACAACAAGCGAGCGGAAGAAACGGCTGGTCGTGCCCGATCCAAGGATTTCGCTTAAGACCTCAAGCGGGGCGGCCTGATCGGCATTTTCGCTGTTGTAGGACGGTGCAAGGTAATAGCGCGACATGGATGCCTGCCCGACGCGCGGATCGGTCAGCGTTACCTTGCGCGGGGCATGCTGGGTCGGTTCCTTGACACGGTGGCGGGTGGCAACGTCGCCCGCCGGAATGACACCATAATATTTTTCGGCCAGCGGTTTAAGCTGATCCATGGTGATGTCCCCGGCCACGACCAGAATGGCGTTATTGGGCGCATACCATTTGCGATAAAACGCCAGCGCGTCATCGGTCGACAGGGTTTCCATCTCATTGAGCCAGCCGATGATCGACCGGCCATAGGGATGGGCCATATAAAGGGCAGCGCGCATCTGTTCACCCAGAAGCGCACCGGGATTGTTATCAATCCGTGATCTGCGTTCCTCGATGATCACGTCGCGTTCGGGTAAAACCACATCATCGGAAAGCTGAAGATTCTGCATCCGGTCGGCTTCCATCTGCATGACCATTTCAAGCCGGTCACGCGCGATATTCTGGAAATACCCGGTATAGTCCCATGCGGTGAATGCATTGTCATTGCCGCCATTGCGCGCAACGATCTTGGAAAAATCACCCGGGGCAATGTCCTTCGTACCTTTGAACATCAGATGTTCAAGGAAATGGGCAATCCCTGATACACCCTCAGTCTCGTCGGCGGATCCGACCTTGTACCAGACCATATGGGTTACGACCGGGGCGCGGTGATTTTCCACCAGCACAACCTGCATGCCGTTATCAAGGGTCATGGTTTGCGGGCTGAAAACCGCCGCCCCGGCCAAATGGGGGCTTAGGATCATAAGAACAGCGGCAAGCAGGCCAATTGGCCCGCGCGCAAATATCGAAATCGGGGATCGGGTCGGAAATGTCATTACGTCATCCCAATGCTATAAGCAGGATCGCCAGGAAGCAGGCAGGGTGCCTGAACTATACGGCAACGGACAAGTTTTGATTAAGAACTGAATATGACAGAACAAGGGCGCGGAAAGACCGCGCCCTGCCATAATTCGAATTTTGTTCTATTTCCGGGGCAACTCACCGGAAAGTGACCGCAACACCCTAGAAGATATCTTCCAGCCAGCCTTTCTGACGGCGTTCGATGACCGGTGTTTCACCTTCGGAAACCGACTCACCCAATGCCTGCTGATCGCGGATGCGCTTGGCTTCGGCTTCGGCGTCAACCTGGGTGCCAAATTGCGGCTTTTCCTGCCAGAAGATCAGCTTGTCGACGACGCTGTCGCTTTCTTCGATAAAGATCGATGTTTCACGATCAACCGTGGTGCGGATTGCCGGATCGGCATATTGCGCGCCCGACTGCGACAGCAGGGCAACCTGCCCCTGGCTACGATTGCCATCGGTGATATCACGCTTGACCGCGTCCGGGTCTTCACCGGTCAGGATACGACGCGCCTGATCGGTGGTCGTGCCGGTCTGCGGGCGCGGTGCGCCCGGTTCCGGAACACGCAGCGTGAAATCAGGCGGCAGGCTCAGCGGTGCACGGGAAACAACCTGAAACTCGTCCGGAGCCGTTTTGTTCAGACCAAACGTTTCACGCGTTGATTCACAACCGGACACGGCAAATGCCAAACCGCCCAGCAGCGCAACTTTGAAAATCGATGTCGATAGTTTCCGGGCCATTGATGCCTCTTTACCACTCAGTCTCCGGCACGGAATTGCCGGATCAAAAATTACCTGGATGATTTTTTACCGCCAAACAGGGAATCGATCAACAAAAGGACTGCACCAATCGTAATTGCGCTGTCCGCAATGTTGAAAACCGGCCAATGATAGCCTGCAACATGCATATCGATAAAGTCGGTTACCGCCCCGTGACGCAACCGGTCAACAAGGTTGCCAACCGCCCCGCCAACCACAAGCGCCAGCGCAATGCCCAACAACCGGTCGCGCGTCCGCCACATCCAGATCAGGAAGCCGACGGTAATTGCCGCCGTCGCCAAAATCATGACCCACGGCGCCTGCCCCTGGAACAGGCCGAATGAAACGCCACTGTTCCATGCCAGCAGGAAATTCATGAACGGCGTGACTTCAATCACGCGATGCGGGTTTGACAATCCGTCAATCGCCAGCTGCTTGGTCCACTGATCGACGGCAAAGACAACCGCAATAATGACCAGCCCAAAGACAAAGGCACGATGTTTCATCAACACTCTTTCTGTCTTGCCTGAACACGGTCTTCCGAATGGACAGACCAGAACCGGAAACGGGCCGCCTTATTGGGCGGCCTCGATCCCCATTTCATCAACGGCATCAGCACAGCGCAGGCACACGGTTTTGTGCACCGGGTGGCTGCCGACTTCGGGCAATGTCTGCCAGCAACGCTCGCATTTCTCGCCCTCGGCCAATGCCGGAACCACACCAACGCCGGTAACTTCTTCAAGGGTATAGGCCCCTTCGGGTGCGTCGCCGGTGATCAGTTCTACATCAGATGTGATGGCGATTTCGGCAAGATTAAGGCCATTGAGCGCTTCGACATATTCCGCCGTTGCATAGACCTTCGGTGCGGCATCAAGGCTGGCCCCGATGCGTTTTTCGGCACGTTCCAGTTCCAGCGCACCGGTTACAACGCGACGCAGCTTGCGGATTTTTTCCCACTTGGCGGCCAGCGCGTCGTTTTTCCAGCCATCCGAGATCGTGTTGAACGTCTCGGAATGAACCGAACTGTCGGCACCATAGCGCGCGCGCCATGCCTCGTCGGCGGTAAAGCACAGAACCGGTGCCAGCCAGCGCACCAGACTGTCAAACACGCGGTCCATAACGGTACGCGCCGCACGGCGTTTGGCACTGCTTGGCGCGTCGCAATAAAGCGCGTCCTTGCGGATATCGAGGTAAAACGCCGACATATCAAGCGCACAGAAGTTATGCAGTTCGATAAACAGCGTATGGAAATCGAAATCCGCCGTCGTCTTGCGCACCAGATCGTCCAGCTTGCTCAGACGATGCAGGACCCAGCGTTCCAGTTCCGGCAATTCGTTATCCGCAACCTTTTCCGCCTCGGTAAAGCCGTCAAGATTGCCCAGCAGGAAACGCAGCGTATTACGCAGGCGGCGATAGATGTCCGAATGACGTTCGATGATCTCGTGGCTGATGCGCAGGTCATCGTGATAGTCGGAACTGACCACCCAAAGACGCAGGATATCCGCACCAAGCTTGTTGATGATGTCCTGGGGCGCGATGACGTTGCCAAGCGACTTGGACATCTTGCGGCCTTCGCCGTCCAGAACGAAACCGTGCGTTAGAACCGCGTCATAAGGCGCACGGCCGCGCGTGCCGCAGGATTCCAGCAAAGAGCTATGGAACCAGCCGCGATGCTGATCCGATCCTTCAAGGTAAAGATCAGCCGGCCATTTCAGGTCCTGGCGTTCTTCCAGCACGAAGGCATGGGTCGAACCGGAATCAAACCAGACGTCAAGAACGTCGGTGACCTGTTCGAAATCCTTGGCGTCATATCTGTCGCCCAGGAAATATTGCGCATCGCGGGTGAACCATGCATCGGCACCTTCTTCGCAGAAGGCGTCGTAAACACGGTTCAGCACGTCCTGATCGCGCAGCGGTTCACGGGTGTTTTTATTGATGAACACCGTGATCGGCACCCCCCAGGCACGCTGGCGCGAAACGCACCAGTCCGGGCGATTGGCAATCATCGAATGCAGACGGTTACGCCCGCCTTCCGGCACAAAGCGGGTTTCATCAATCGCCTTCAACGCCTTTTCGCGCAGGTCATTATCCTTCATGGAAATGAACCATTGCGGTGTGGTGCGATAGATAATCGGCGCCTTGGATCGCCAGGAGCACGGATAGGAGTGCTTCAGACGCCCGCGCGACAGCAACGCGCCAACCTCGACCAGCTTGGCAATGACCGCTTCGTTGGCATCGGCTTCCTTGCCATTTTCATCATAGATGCGTTTGCCGGCAAACAGCGGCACGGTCGGGTAATAAGCCCCTTCACCATCCACCATTTCCGGGATTTCAAGACCGTATTTCAGACCGGTTTGGTAATCGTCCGGGCCATGCGTCGGCGCGGTATGGACAAAGCCGGTACCGGTGTCGGTCGTGACATAATCCGCCGCCAGAAGCGGCACGTCAAACTCATAACCCTGCCCACGGAACGGATGGGCGGCAATGGTGCCTTCAAGGTCGGAACCCTTGAAATTGCCAACAACCTTGTGCCCGGTGATGCGACCGTTTTTACAAACGTCTTCGACCAGATCGGCACAGATCGCCATTTTCTCGCCGACCTTGGCCCAGGCTTCTTCGGCGGTTTCGGTCACTTCGATCACGACATAGTCGATCTCGGCCCCGTACGAAATCGCGCGGTTGCCGGGGATCGTCCATGGGGTTGTGGTCCAGATCAGGATCGTCGCATCGGAAAGGGCGTCGACCTTGGATGAAACAACCGGGAACCGGACATGGATCGTTTTGCTGGTGTGGTCGTGATATTCGACCTCGGCCTCGGCCAGGGCGGTTTTTTCGACCACCGACCACATGACCGGCTTCGAGCCCATATAGAGCGAGCCGTTCATCAGGAATTTGCCAAGCTCGCGGGCAATCGATGCCTCGGCCTTGTAATCCATGGTGACATAGGGATTGTCCCAGTCGCCCATCACGCCAAGCCGCTTGAATTCCTCGCGCTGGATATCAAGCCATTTCTGGGCGAACTCGCGGCATTCCTTGCGGAATTCGGCAATCGGCACGTCGTCCTTGTTCTTGCCTTTGGCACGGTATTGTTCTTCGATCTTCCATTCGATCGGAAGCCCGTGACAATCCCAGCCCGGCACATAAACCGCGTTCTTGCCCAGCATCTGCTGCGAACGGGTGATCACGTCTTTCAGGATTTTGTTGAGTGCATGACCAATATGCAGATGGCCATTGGCATAGGGCGGGCCATCATGCAGGACAAACATTTCACGATCCGCCGAAATACCGCGAATTTTGCCATAGAGGTCCTCTTTCGCCCACTGTTCCAGCAGGGTCGGCTCCATCTTTGGCAAACCCGCCCGCATCGGAAAATCGGTCTTGGGCAGGATAACGGTCTTTTTGTATTCGACACTCATCGTGACGGTCCTGTCGTCTTTAAACAAATTACAAGGGCGAACCCCCGGTGATACTGGCTGCCCCCGTAAAGGCGCGCGGATCATAACGGGTTCGTCGACAAATTCAAATCTTGCCGAGAATCTCTTTGGCGGCAATCACATCCGCGGCGATCTGGGCTTTCAGTGCATCAAGCCCGTCGAACTTCTGTTCGCCCCGGATAAAGCCGTGCAAACGCACGCGAACGCGACGGCCATAGATGTCCTGATCGAAATCGAACAGGTGGGCTTCAAGCCCGGCATCCGCATCCCCGCCAAAGCTGGGGCGAACACCAATATTTGCGACTCCGTCGATCCAGCGTTCAACGGTTTCGTCATTTGCGTCCGATATCAGGCCAAGCTGAACGGCATAAACACCAAATTTCGGACGCAGATGATTGCCAAGTGCAACATTGGCAGTCGGGAAACCAATCGTCCGGCCGCGCTGATCGCCCTTGATCACCACACCGGCTACTTCCCACGGGCGCCCCAGCAAATGGGTCGCATCCTGCGGGCGGCCATCGCGCAGCGCCTGTCGGATCGCGGTCGAGGAATAGATGATCCCGTTATCATGCGTCACCGCCTCAATCGCCGTCACGCCGAAACCGGACTTTTCGCCAATTGCACGCAGCAGATCGACATTTCCCGCCCGGCCCTTGCCAAAGCAGAAATCCCAGCCAACGACGACATGGCGCACACCAAGCCCGTTCACCAGAATGCGCTCGATGAATTCTTCGGCGCTCATGGCGGCAAAATCGCGGTCAAAGCGGGCTTCGAAAAACAGCTCAATATCCAGATCAGACGCCGCCGTAATCCTGTCATCAGCCGATGTCAGGCGGAATTCCGGTTCGCCCGCCCGGAACAGCATCCGGGGATGGGGCTCAAACGTAAGGATCCCCAGCGGCGCATCCAGATCGCGGGCGATTTCGCGCGCATGATCAAGCAATGTCTGATGGCCTAGGTGAAGGCCGTCAAAATTACCAATCGCAACGACCGCACCGCGTGCGTCATCTGTCAGATTGTCAAAAGATCGAAAAACGCGCATCCGCGCCGGTCTCTCTTTTTTTGCTCGTCATCATGCCGGCAGATCGCATATCCGCACGGTCCAGCGGGCAGCTATAAAGCGCGCAAGCCCGAAGCGTAAAGACTTTTCCGACAAAAGATGCTTATTGGCGTGACGGCACCATCACCATCGCCTCGCCCGCAATCACGCATTTATCGCCGACATAACAATTGGTTTCCAGAACCACACGGCGCTTGGGCGCGATGATTTCGCGCACCGTGACCTTTGCGGTAACGGTATCGCCAATGCGGACCGGTGCCTTGAACTGCAAATTCTGCGACAGGTAAATCGTGCCCGGCCCCGGAAGACGCGTGCCCAGAACGGTTGAAATAAAACCGGCCGACAGCATGCCATGCGCAATGCGGCCTTCAAACATCGTGGTTTCGGCAAATTCCTGATTAAGATGAACCGGATTTGTATCGCCGGACAATCCGGCAAACATCACGATATCGGTTTCGGTGACGGTTTTGGCGTAGCTGCCGACCATGCCGATCTCGATATCCTCAAGATACAGCCCTTCCAGTCCGTTCATCTCTCTCATTTCCTGACTTTCCTTGCCTGTTTTCGATCGCCACGTCTGACTTCTGATTTATTTTTGCGCCGCAGCATTCGCAATATTATTTCGTGTTTTCTTTTTTCGGCAATGGATAATTGGTTGAACAGGGTAATTTAACCGGCTTGCCATATCGGCTATGCCTGCCCAAATGGGAACTTCCGTCACGCCCCGTCACGGTGCAAACTGCCTCTCAGAACAACAAATTGCGGAAAACGTCCATGAATGCGACCACTGCTGACATCTATGAAATCGCCATGGGCCGATGGAGCCGCCGCCTGTCGCGCAGCTTCCTTGATTTTGTTGCCGCCCCATCCTGCGGTGCGCTGATTGATGTCGGTTGCGGTACCGGGAGCCTCACACTTGCCGCCGCCACGCGCTATCCCAAGGCCCGGATTGTCGGGGTGGACCTGATCCCCGATTACCTGTCCGAAGCCCTTCTCAGCGCTGCCGAGAATGTCAGCTTTGAAACCGGCGACGCCAGCAACCTGCCCTTTGCCGATGACAGCTTCGACACCGCCTTTTCGCAATTGCTGTTAAACGATCTGGATGGTCCGGCGGGTGCTGTTTCGGAAATGGTCCGGGTCACGAAACCGGGCGGGCGGATTGCGGCAAGTGTCTGGGACCGTGCCGGGGGATTATCTTTTATCCGGCTGTTTCTGGATGCTGCCGCGGTTGTCGCCTATCCATCAGGCGATGAATTGCGCAGCAGGATTTTTGATATCCCCTATCAAAGCGAAGACGCCCTGTTTGATCTTTGGTCCGATGCGGGTTTGGGCGATGTTGATACCGCAACCTTGTCGATCCGCATGGATTTTCTGGATTTCGAGGATTACTGGCAGTCGCTTCTGGGGGCACACAGCCTGATCCGCGATTTCTTTAACGATCTTGATCCGGAACTGGCCCTGCAGCTGCGCACCGCTACCGAACGGTCCTATCTGGGGGGCAAGGATGATGGCCGCCGGTCGCTGGTCGCATCCGCCATGGTTGTGCGTGGCATCGTCGGGGAATAGGCGACGATTACATCAAGACCGGCGAAACGGCATCCACAATACCGACCAAAGGCTTTGACTGCGTTTGTCGCGAAATTCCTCAAGTCCGATCTGCATGCCATGATCATTGGTTTGCGTGTGATCGACATAGCTGACAAACAGCCGGTCCCAAACTGACAGGATATTTCCGTAATTGCTGTTGGTTTCGCCTATCAGGCTGGAATGATGGACCCGGTGCATATCAGGCGTCACAATCAATCGGCGCAATAACCGGTCAAACCCGCCGGGCAAATGAACATTGCCGTGATTAAACAGCGCAAATCCGCTTAGCATGCTTTCATAAATCACCACCGCCCAAGGGTCGGCCCCCAGCAAAACAACAAACAGCGATTTGTAGATTGCGGATGCCAAAATCTCGAATGGGTGAAACCGCACCGCGGTCGAGACATCAAATTCGATGTCGCAATGATGCACCCTGTGGAACCGCCAGAAAACCGGCACGATATGCGTCAGGCGGTGCTGCCAGTAAACTGCACAATCAAGCGCGACGATTGCAATCAGGCCACTCAGCCACCCGGGCAGGCTCATCAATTCCTCGCCCTGATTGATCACGCCCCAGCCCTGCTGCCCGGCCAGAATGGCCGCGGCAATCATCGCGGCCCCGATGGTGAAACGGGTTAATGCAGCCCCCATCAACAGCAAACCAAAATTGGTCAGCCACCGCCCCGGGTTGCGCAACCCACCCGCCGGACGATAAGGCATTAACGCCTCCCACATTGCCATCACGACAAGGATGGCGGCAAAGATGCCCAATCTTAAAAACCCTGCCTGTTGATCCATCTTGTTCCTGCCAAACACCACGCACTGCAACGACGACTGTGTCTTTATGGTCATAGTCGATGATATTGAAACAATACAGTACCTTGCCCATCGCAAGTCCATCACCATTATGTTAGATGAAGGATGTGTGACGAAGCAGTCCTGCCAAAAACCGTTTCTGAACCGGTTGTCGCGGGGCACCGGCAGGAGGATTTGATGGGTCAGGCGACAGGACGTATTGCGGCAATGCTATTCGGGGTTCTGATCCTCGTGCCGTTCGCGACCATCGCCCGCGCTGATGGCCCGCCTTTTGACCTGCCGGTCGATTGCCTTTATGGCCAGTGCGATGTGGTTCATTATGTCGATCACGATCCCGGCCCTGAAATCCGTGATTTTGCCTGTGGCACCACCACCTATGAAGGCCATCGCGGAACCGATTTTTCCATTCCTGACGAAGCCACCATGATTGGCGGGGTCGAGGTCAATGCAGTTGCCGCCGGAACCGTGATCGCCACCCGCGACGGGGTCGAGGATATCGACGCCGGCCGTCTGGTCGGGGATGCGCTTAAGGGGATCGAATGCGGCAATGGCATTCTGATCAACCATGATGACGGCTGGCAAAGCCAGTATTGCCATCTGCGCCGCGGATCGCTGGCGGTGAAAAAAGGTGATACGGTCGAACGCGGTCAGACAATCGGACTGATCGGCATGTCCGGTCAGGCCACCTTCCCGCATCTTCATTTCAACCTGCGCAAGGATAACCAGCTGGTCGATCCGTTCAGCGGTACTCCGATGGGTGCCGTCACCCCGCAGGATTGCAATGCCAGTAACGCCGTTCTTTGGACCGAGGCCGCCAAGGAACAGATGTCCTATCGCGCCATAACGCTTTATGCGTCGGGATTTTCGTCGGCCAAACCCAATGCCACCGACATTAAACGCGGCTATGGCAAAAGCAGCGAACTCCCCGCCTCAAGCCCCGGCCTGTTTTTCTGGGCTTATCTGATTGGTGCCAGCAACGGCGATATCATCCGATTAAGCATGGATGGCCCGAACGGCATTGGCGGACACCGCGATTTCACCATCAATGTCGAAAACGATAACGGCCCGCGCGCCAAGTGGTTTTACGTCAATATCAACCGCCCCGGTGATCGCTGGCCCGCAGGGGCCTATCGCGGTGAAGTCACCTTTACCCGCCCCGGCCAACCACCCAGGGAAATCGGCATCACCGAGCTTGCCATTCGCTGACAACGCCGCCGATAACGCTGCGGATAACATGGACATTGCCGACGGGTATCGCAGCACAGCATGCCAATATCGCGGGAATCGGCAGCAACTGAGCCACGTGCCAATTCCGATTCTCGCGTTTTTCATGCGCCGCACCATCAACCTTTGGTTATTTGTGACCAAAACAGGTGCAGAAAAGCTGGCCTTTTCCATCAGGTTGAAAGTTTTTTGACGTTTTTATCAGGACAGCACTTGTATCGGGACCATATGCCTGCATATATTTCAGTCGTGCACCGTGTGGTGCATTAAAAGATACCTGTCATAAGACGGAGTAAAAATGATGAATAAGCGCAAAGCCGTTGCTATCGCCATTGCCCGTGAACAGCAGATCGCCCGTTCGATGGAAATCCTGTTTGCTGGCACCATTCTGGCCCTGATTGCATCGCTCCTGATCCTCTGATCTTTATCCAAGCGCTTTGTCATTTTACCGGTCGTTAGCCAATCGGGGATAACGACCCGAAAGTTCAAGAACATCTTCATGAACAACCGCCGCCTTTTCATCGTTGCCATTACGCGAATTACCAGCCCGGTGGTCTGAGGACCCCGGGACGTGTCTTTTCGCCTACTGGATGCAATGAAAATGTGTGTGCATTGTCATGACCGATCATGCCTTTCTCGCGCCGCTTGAAAGCGCGCAGCCGACCAAATCCGTTTATTGTTTCGCCGTTCACGCCGCCGCAGAACCCGATGTTATGCCGCGTGTGCTGGAACTGTTTTCCAAACGCAATCTTGTCCCCGCAAGCTGGCATTCCACCGTCGCCGACAGCCATGCCGGTTTCAGCGAATTGCAGATCGATATCCAGATTCAGCAACTCGAAACCAAAGTTGCCGAACATATCGCGCGTTGCCTGCGTCAGATCGTGCATGTGAATACGGTTCTGACATCGGAAAAGGGTTATTCCAACTCTGCCCTTGGCGCTTAGGCCTTGGACGCTTAGTCTGTCTGGGTCGCGGCACTGCAACATGATCGTGTTGCAGTGCGCCCCAACCGACGGAGCCCGTCTTGACCTATCTTGACCATATCAAAGCCTGCAACAACGCCAATCCATCGCGCTATGTGCCATTCCGCATTGATGGAATGTCTCTGGGTGCCTTGCGTCCGGACTTTGCCACCGCCCTGTCCGCACTTGGCCCGGACTTTGTCCGCGATGAAAATGGCGAATTTTGCTTTGCGTCACATATCGGAACCCTTGATGATCGCAACCGTTCGCTCGATACCGCCACCAAGGCGCTTTGCGATCAGGGCGTCATCCGTCGTCTGCATGGCGAACGGTTCGATATTCGCCCGACACTGGGTCACGATCCCCTGTGTCAGTTGGATCGGTCCGCCATGCCCTATTTCGGGTTCCGGTCCTGGGGGGTGCATATGAACGGCTATGTGCAAAAAGATGATGGCATCCATATGTGGATTGCCCACCGCGCCAAGGACAAACCGACCTATCCCGGCATGCTCGACAATATGGTTGCAGGCGGCCAGCCGACCGGACTTGGTTTTCTTGAAAACATGATCAAGGAATGTGCCGAAGAAGCCGCCATCCCCGAAAACCTCTCCAGAAATTTGAAACCGGTCGGTACCGTTTCCTATCTTTACGAAACCACCGAAGGGCTAAAGCCCGATGTCATGGTCAATTATGATCTGGAATTGCCCGCCGATTTCGTGCCGCGATGTGCGGACGGCGAAGTCGAACGGTTTGAATTGATGCCTTTGGCCGAGGTTGCCGAAATCGTACGCAGCAGTTTTGATTTCAAATTCAATTGCGCGCTGGTGATCATCGATTTCCTGATTCGCCACGGCTTCCTGACCGCCGACAATGAACCGGATTACAGCCAGCTGACCACCGGGCTGCATCGCAATATTTTCCGATAGGGATTTGTTGATTTGTCCCGCGCAAAAGCGCCCCAAACTTACTGTTTGGTCGGCGGACCGCCCATAAGCGCCCCAACCGCCATCAGGGTCAATTTGGCGCGCAATTCCGGATCAAGCTTGTCCAGATCTTCCTGCTTGTTGCGGATGGCAACCAATGCTTCGGAAATCAGTTTGGCGCGCGCATCGTCGGCTGCACTTGGCATCCGGCTTTTCTTTTTGCCGATCTTGGCATCGGCGGCTTCAAGAGCCTTAAGGATCGCGGCCTGCGGATTATCCGACTGTTCTGTCAGGGTCTCGGCCAAGGCCTGTGCGCGGGCCTCCTCAAAGGACATGCCACTTTCCTGATAGGCCATCGCGCGGTCTTCGATCCGGCGTGCCTGTTTGGCCTGGGCAGCACTGCGTGCGGCCAGTTCGGGATCATTGAGTTGAAGGGACTGTGCATCGCCATAGGCCTTAAGGGCCTCCCGTCCGCGTTTTCCTACGAAAACGCGCAGCAGCGTCTCCTTGAGCATTCCCATCAATCGTTCCTGCTATGGTTTGGTTGCCCGCATCACAAGGCAACCATCATGCACCCAAAGGGTTTCAAAATCATTGCCTGCGGCCGGCAAGCAATATCGCAACGCCTTATATATGTTGCGCAACCCGGTCTTCTTCAATCTCAAGAATGTAACCGACCAGCGCCTCGCAATCATCCGTTCCCAGATGTTCAAGATCAAAGACGAAATCAACATTGTCACGCGCCGGGTCATCGGTTTTCCCGACAATGCCGAATTTGATATATTCCGCATCAAGGGCGGCCAGCGACGATATCACATCGGCTACCCCCACCCGGTCTTCAGCCGTCAGCGACAAACGGATCAGAACCAGAATATCGGCATCGCAATCAACCGCCTGACGGGCAATCGATTGTGCGTCGGAATTTTTCGGGGCGATATCAACGTCAAACCCGCCATCGGCAAACAGGGTCGCGACATGCTTGTGATGGGATTCTTCCGCCGACGATGCCGTCGCCAGAAGCAGTCTGGGGTGGCGGCCTTCCATCTCGGCGAAACGGGCAAGATTGGTCGCAAGTTCAGGAGACGTCATAACACCTCACAGAAATAACCTGTCCAGGATGGACATTCTGCGAACCAGTATTCCAATGAAACCTTGGAACTTCAAGCATTGCGGCAAGGTTTTCTGCATCAGACCTCACAACCGCAAAATGCGGTCAATGGTGGTTCAGCCGCCGATTACCGCCGATGGATCAACCCCGATGACATAGGGATGCGCCCAAAGGAGCACGACATAAAGCAGAATTCCCAGCCCGATATCGCGCCAGCCAAGCGCGCCTTTGGCAAGCCCCGCGACATCAAACCGTCGAGTCCCGTCAAGGATTGCCTTGTATTCGGCCACGTCCATGTGGCGGGCGCGGATTTTTTCCATACGCCAGAACCCGGCAATGGCAAAAACCGTCGCCCCGCCGAAGAACATGAAAGCCACCAGATCACCATTGGGCACGATATGCCCAAGTCCCCACAACATCATGCCCAAAAGCAGCGGATGACGGGTCAAACGATTGATCCCCGGTCGCGCCGGATCAAAGCCCTTTTTTCGTCCTATCGACAACGGACAGGGTTGAATAATCGCCGCAGCCCACAAAATACAGGCAGGCAGCATGAAGGTCAGCGTCACATGGTTTTGCCAGATTTCGTAGGGCCACAGCGCGATGAAGTCCGCATGACGCACTTCATAAATCACCCATCCCAGCAGGAACAGCGACGTGACCGAAAACGTTATAATATATGCCGTGTGACCGATCCTTGCCGTGATCGCACCACGCAGAAGACCGGGCACGATATGCCCCGCCATAAACACCGCGACTGAAACGAAAAACCATGTCAAATGACGATCTCCCCTTTACATTGACGCGCTGTCATGCAAATTGCGCATCTTTCCGCGTGCAGCAAACCGGTCGTCAAACTGGTCCCGATTGGTCCAAAATGGCTAAGACCCTTGCGCCGCGTGATATTAGCGGATACGTCTGTATCCCTGTTTGACTTCGGACAATAAGCACCTGCCTATGGATTTTCCACCGGGCAGACAAAGAAACACGGAATATACTCGAAATGAGCTGGACGCCGGAAAAGATTGAA
>TARA_R100000049_G_scaffold5021_1_pt1 | contig 48358 bp, 48 predicted proteins | sample TARA_R100000049 | Tara Oceans TARA_R100000049 (sample SAMEA2619992) | marine metagenome | biome: marine biome (ENVO:00000447); feature: mesopelagic zone (ENVO:00000213) & marine oxygen minimum zone (ENVO:01000065); material: "saline water (ENVO:00002010), including plankton... | reverse complement strand
CCGGTGCCGATGATGAACATCATCAATGGCGGTGAACATGCCGACAACGCGATTGACGTTCAGGAATTCATGGTGATGCCGGTTTCGGCAGAAACCGGATCGGACGCAATCCGCATGGGTGCGGAAATCTTCCATAACCTGAAAAAGGCCCTGTCAGCAGATGGTCTGAGCACTTCTGTTGGTGACGAAGGTGGTTTTGCCCCGAATATCGGGTCGAGCGAAGAAGCCATCAGCTACATCATGAAGTCGATCGAAGCTGCCGGTTATCGTCCGGAAGAAGACGTTGTCCTTGCCCTTGATGCGGCATCGACCGAATTCTACAAAGGTGGCAAATACGTTCTGGCGGGCGAGAACAAGACCCTTGATGCAGACGGCATGGTCAAATACTGGGCCGATCTGGTCAGCAAGTATCCGATTTTCTCGATCGAAGACGGCATGTCTGAAGATGACTGGGACGGTTGGGCGGCATTGACGTCGGAAATCGGCAAAAAGGTTCAGCTGGTCGGGGACGATCTGTTCGTAACCAATCCGAAGCGCCTTGCCGATGGCATCAAGAAGGGCGTTGCCAACTCGATCCTCGTGAAGGTCAACCAGATCGGTTCGCTGACCGAAACGCTTGAGGCCGTCGAAATGGCCCATCGTGCTGGCTATACTGCGGTTATGTCACACCGTTCGGGCGAAACCGAAGATTCGACCATCGCCGATCTTGCGGTTGCCACCAATTGCGGGCAGATCAAAACCGGTTCGCTGTCACGTTCTGACCGTCTGGCGAAATACAACCAGTTGATCCGCATCGAAGAGATGCTGGGGGCCGGTGCCTATTATCCGGGGCGTTCGATCCTGAAATAAGGTTCGATTGCAGGACTGAACCTGAAAAACCGTCCCGTCATTCCGGGACGGTTTTTTTTGTTGTTCAGGATCAGCTAATTGAGCGTAACTGCCCTGTATTAGCATTGCTGTTTTAAGCTTATTTTTACCCTGTTGTGATTAGCTGTGAGAGTATTTTTGCGAGAGTTCTGTCTGCTGCGAGATTTATGCCTTTGGGTTCAAAGGGAAATAACGCACGCAGTTTTTCCGTTCCGGTTTCGGAATGGTGTTTTTCTGTTGTTCGTCTCGTATCCGCAAAGGGCAGGGGTAAATGTCTTCAACGTCACCGGTTATTCGCCGACTAGGTCAGGCTATTGCACCGGTTATTGCATTTACCATTATGGTCTATTTCATCTTCCACAGTGTCGAAGGTAATCGTGGTTTGCTGGCTTATTGGTCGATGCAGGACCGCGTGGCCGATATCGCAAAAGTGCGTGACGAAATCATCGACAAGCGCAAGCATCTCGAGCAGCGCGTGATTGCGATGCGCCCGAAGCATCTTGATCCTGATCTGCTCGATGAACGTGCGCGCGCGATGCTGAATGCCGCGCACCCGGATGATCTGATTATCTTCCATCACAATGGCTACCCGGCCGACGAAACGGTTGCTGCCAGCCAGTAATCGGTCGCGGCAGATTTGTGCTTAGAATCCGGCTGGGTTTTTATGCGCGCGATCAACTTCCAAAATTGAAAATGCGCGCGTCCGGGGCTGTATTTCCCATGATTTTACAGCCCGGGCTGCTTGGCGAGAGTTTGACATCCTCTCATACAGCGTTGTTTCAACTGTCTTTTGGTTGATTTGTGACCTGCAATAGTTTGTGATCAGGGCAACGCAACCTTTTGTTTCTTCTGGCAGTTGCGAAATAAACGTGTCGGATCTGTGATATTCTTTTCAGGAAAGCATAGCATTTGTGACCTGATGGAATGAACGGGAATGAAGCCGGTTCCTCAAGTCACTGGAAACGCTTGAATTATGTATATATGCAAAAAAACATGAATTAACCATTATTTGGTTTATTTGTGATTGTGCGTTGCAAAACAACAGTTTACGGGTGGTTAGATTGCTTGCTTCGACACGTAGTTTTGGGTAGTCATTTCGGTGGTCCAGTACCGAATTAAGCGCTCATACATGATGCTTAAGCGACAGCCATCCACCGGGAGGAAACATGGCGACCACAAAACGCAAACGCGCCACGACGCGCGCCGACAATCAGGCGAGCAGTGACGATCTCCTCAAATATTACCGTGAAATGCTGCTGATCCGTCGCTTTGAAGAAAAAGCCGGTCAGCTTTATGGCATGGGGCTTATTGGTGGCTTCTGCCATCTTTACATCGGGCAGGAAGCTGTCGTTGTCGGCATGCAGGCTGCCATTACCGGCGATGATGGTGTGATCACCAGTTACCGCGACCACGGCCATATGCTGGCCTGTGGCATGGACCCAGCAGGGGTCATGGCAGAGCTGACCGGCCGTGAAGGCGGTTATTCGCACGGCAAGGGCGGCTCGATGCACATGTTCTCCAAGGAAAAGAACTTCTATGGCGGGCATGGTATCGTCGGCGGGCAGGTTTCGCTCGGCACCGGTATTGCCTTCAATTACAAATATCGCGGTCAGGACCGTGTCTGCCTGACCTATCTTGGGGACGGTGCCGTCAACCAGGGGCAGGTATACGAATCCTTCAACATGGCAGCGCTCTGGAAGCTTCCGGTGATCTATTGCATCGAGAACAACCAGTATGCCATGGGAACGTCGGCACAGCGCCATTCGGCCAGCCCGGACCTTTACGAGCGCGGTTCTGCCTATGGTATCCCGGGTGAACAGGTTGATGGCATGGACGTTCTGGCGGTCAAGGATGCCGGTGAACGTGCCGTTGCGCATTGCCGCGAAGGCAAAGGGCCCTATATCCTTGAGCTCAAGACCTATCGCTATCGCGGGCATTCCATGTCCGACCCGGCGAAATATCGTACCAAGGACGAGCTCGACAAAATGCGTAAAGAGCACGATCCGATCGATATGGTCAAAAAGCTGCTGATCGATGGCAATATCATCGACGAGGCTGGCCTCAAGGACATCGACAAGGATGTGAAAGCGGAAGTCGCCAAAGCGGCGGAGTTTGCGCAAAACAGCCCGGAACCGGATGTTTCCGAACTGTTCACAGATATTCTGATCGACGCGTGATCGCGACACCCGCGAACCGCTTTTGACCGATATTTCCCGGGAGAGAGGGAACAATGCCGATTGAAGTTTTGATGCCGGCGCTGTCGCCGACCATGACAGAAGGCACTCTTGCCAAATGGACCGTCAAGGAAGGCGACACTGTTGCCTCCGGTGACGTGATTGCAGAAATTGAAACCGACAAGGCCACGATGGAAGTCGAGGCCGTTGACGAAGGGACCATCGGCAAGATCGTGATTGCCGAAGGGACTGAAAACGTCGCGGTGAATGCTGTGATCGCCTATATCCTCGAAGAAGACGAGGATGCTTCTGCCCTTGATAATGTTTCGGCGTCTTCTGCACCGAAAGCCGACGCCGCGCCGGCCGAAGCCAAGGAAGAAGAAAAGGCACCGGCCAGTTCGTCCAATGCAGCACCTGTTGCTGCAAGCGGTGCGATTGAACGCGCCGAACAGGACCCGCGTGCCATGAGCGTCATGAACGCGACCAAGGACGAGAAAACCTATACCTCGTTCAAGACCCAGACCGTTCGTGAAGCCCTGCGCGATGCCATGGCCGAAGAAATGCGGGTCGATGAGAACGTTTATGTCATGGGGGAAGAAGTCGCGCAGTATCAGGGGGCTTATAAAGTCACCCAGGGCCTGCTTGATGAATTCGGTGACAAGCGTGTTGTCGATACCCCGATTACCGAGCATGGCTTTACCGGCCTTGCAACCGGTTCGGCATTCATGGGCCTGAAACCGGTTCTTGAGTTCATGACCTTTAACTTCGCCATGCAGGCGATTGACCAGATCATCAACTCTGCTGCGAAGACCTTGTATATGTCCGGTGGCCAGCTTGGCTGCCCGATCGTGTTCCGTGGCCCGAACGGTGCCGCGTCGCGTGTGGGCGCACAGCATTCGCAGTGCTATGCATCCTGGTATGCACATTGCCCGGGGCTTAAGGTTGTAGCACCTTGGTCGGCGGCCGATGCGAAGGGGCTGCTCAAGGCCGCTATTCGTGATCCGAACCCGATTGTCTTCCTTGAAAACGAAATCCTTTACGGACAGAGCTTCGAAGTGCCGGACGACGAAGATTTCGTTCTTCCGATTGGTCAGGCAAAGATCGAACGCGAAGGGACGGACGTCACCATCGTTGCGTTTTCAATCATGGTCGGCAAGGCGCTGAAAGCGGCAGAACAGCTTGCAGAGCAGGGCATTTCCGCCGAAGTCATCAACCTTCGGACCATCCGTCCGCTTGATGTGAACACCATCGTTCGCTCGGTCATGAAAACCAACCGTCTCGTGACCTGCGAAGAAGGCTGGCACTTTGCCGGTATCGGTGCCGAGATCGCATCGGTCATCATGGAACATGCGTTTGATTACCTTGATGCGCCGGTTGCGCGCGTTACCGGTGAAGATGTTCCGATGCCATATGCTGCCAACCTCGAAGTGCTTGCACTTCCGCAGGAGCAACACATCGTCGATGCGGCCAAGGCCGTTTGCTATCGCTAAGTAAAACGGACAGGGGCAGGGCGCGGCAAACCCGCGCCGCCCCGTTACCGGGAGATTGCGTTCATGCCTGTTAAGATATTGATGCCGGCCCTGTCGCCGACCATGACCGAAGGCACCTTGGCGAAATGGCTTGTCAAGGAAGGCGACACCGTTGAGTCAGGTGACGTCATTGCCGAAATCGAAACCGATAAAGCCACGATGGAAGTTGAAGCCGTCGACGAAGGCAAAATCGGTAAAATCCTTGTTTCCGAAGGCAGCGAAGGCGTTGCCGTGAACGAGGTTATCGCACTTCTTCTGGAAGAAGGCGAAGATGCCAGCGCCCTTGACGGGGCGGATACGTCTTCGGCGTCTGTTGGCGGCGGCGATGCCGAACCAGCAGCCGAGGCACCGAAACAGGAAGCGTCCAAGCCAGAAGCCGCCCCGGCAAAAGGCCTGGCACCTGCGGCACCTGTTTCCGGTGGGGATCGTATCAAGGCAAGCCCATTGGCGCGTCGTATTGCAGCCAATGAAGGCGTTGATCTTGGCAAGGTCGAAGGTTCGGGCCCGCGTGGTCGTGTTGTGAAACGCGATGTCGAAGCCGCGATGTCGTCCAAACCGGCCGATAAAGCTGCTTCTGCTGCTGCTTCTTCGGCTCCTGCTGGCGAGAAACCGGCGGCAGCCCCGCAGGCACCGGCGGCGTCTGGCTGGAACCCGGATCTGACCGGTTTGCCGGAATACGAAGAAATCCCGAACAGCTCGATGCGCAAGGTTATTGCCCGTCGTCTGACCCAGTCCAAACAGCAGGTTCCGCATTTCTACCTGACGGTCGATTGCGAACTCGACAATCTGCTTGCCACCCGCAAGCAGCTTAACGAGAAGGCCGGCGAGGGTGTGAAGGTATCGGTCAATGATTTCGTCATTCGTGCCGCATCCATTGCGCTTAAACGCGTACCGGCAGCCAATGCGGTTTGGACCGATGCGGCCATCCTGCAGTGCAAGCAGCAGGATATTTCGGTGGCGGTTGCCATCGAGGGCGGCCTGATCACCCCGGTTATCCGCAATGCGGGTGGCAAGGGGCTTGCCGAAATCTCGACCGAGATGAAGGCACTGGCTGGCAAGGCACGCGAAGGCAAGCTGAAACCAGAAGAATTCCAGGGCGGGACTTTCTCTGTCTCTAACCTTGGCATGTTTGGCATCAAGGAATTCTCTGCCATCATCAACCCGCCGCAGGGCTGCATTCTGGCCGTTGGTGCCGGTGAACAGCGCGCGGTTGTCAAGGACGGTGCCTTGGCTATTGCCACCGTCATGAGCTGCACGCTTTCGGTCGACCATCGTGTGGTCGATGGTGCGGTCGGTGCTGAATTCATGGCTGAATTCAAAAAGCTGATCGAAGATCCGCTGAGCATGTTGCTCTGAGGTTCGGAAATTGCGCGGGGACTTTAAATAGTCCCCGCAAGCATTTGAATTTCAAGACCTGTGACCGGTGACGGGCAGGCGAAGGAGATCTTACGATGGCGGATAACAATTTCGACTTAATCGTTGTTGGCGCGGGCCCCGGTGGCTATGTCACGGCCATTCGTGCCGCACAGCTTGGCCTGAAAACCGCGGTTGTTGAACGCGAACATCTTGGCGGCATCTGCCTGAACTGGGGCTGTATTCCGACCAAGGCCCTGCTGCGTTCGGCAGAAGTCTATCGCAACATGCAGCATGCCAAGTCATTCGGTCTGTCATGCGAAAAGCCTTCCTTTGATCTGGATGCAGTCATTCAGCGTTCGCGCGGTGTTTCCAAGCAGCTTTCGGGTGGTGTTGGCCATCTTCTGAAGAAGAACAAGGTCACCGTGATCAACGGCGAAGCCAAATTCGACGGTCCGAAAAAGATCAAGGTCGAAGGCAAGGATGCCGGTACCTATACCGCAAAGAATTACATTATCGCGACCGGTGCACGGGCGCGCTCCCTGCCGGGGCTGGAAGCCGATGGCAAGGTGGTCTGGGACTATAAAAAGGCGATGACGCCTGATAAGATGCCCAAAAGCCTTGTGGTTGTCGGTTCAGGCGCGATTGGTATCGAATTTGCCAGCTTCTATCACACCATGGGTGCGGAAGTGACGGTGGTCGAAATCATGTCGCAGATCATGCCGGTCGAAGACAAGGAAGTGGCCGCCCTTGCGCAGAAGATGATGACCAAGGACGGGATGAAAATCCTGACAGAAGCCAAGGTCGCAAACCTTAAGCGCAACGCCGACAATGTTGTCGTCACGATTGAAACCAAGGACGGCAAGAAACAGGAATTGACCGTTGATCGCGTGATTTCCGCGGTTGGTGTGATCGGCAATACCGAAAATCTCGGTCTGGAAACCACCAAGGTCAAGGTTGATCGCAACGTCATTGATACGAACGAGTATTCGGCAACGGCAGAACCGGGCATTTATGCCATTGGTGACGTCGCAGGCCCGCCGATGCTGGCGCACAAGGCCGAGCATGAAGGCGTGATCTGCGTTGAAAAGATTGCCGGGGTCAAAGGGGTTCACCCGCTTGATCCGCGCAAGATTCCGGGTTGCACCTATTGCCATCCGCAGGTGGCAAGTGTCGGTCTGACCGAAGCCAAAGCGAAGGAAGCCGGTTACGACGTCAAGGTCGGCAAATTCCCGTTCATCGGGAACGGCAAGGCGGTTGCACTGGGCGAGGCCGAAGGTCTGGTCAAGACGGTGTTTGATGCCAAGACCGGTGAATTGCTTGGTGCGCACATGGTTGGTGCCGAAGTGACCGAGCTGATCCAGGGCTTTGTCGTGGCCATGGGCCTCGAAACGACCGAAGAAGATCTGATGCATACGGTATTCCCGCATCCGACCCTTTCGGAAATGATGCATGAGTCGGTCCTTGACGCCTATGGGCGTGCGATCCACTTCTAGAATATAGCGTTGTACCGGGCAAACATGCCCGGTATGACCGCTTTGGACGATTGTCGGTTTGACAAATGCGTGACGTGGCGGCACATTGCCGCCCGTCCAATCCTTCGGAGGTAACTCTATGTCGACGGCGCGCAACGAAGCACAGGCACTTCGTCACCCGGAAAAGCAGAAACGCCCGGATCGTCCGTCCGGACGCAAACCGGAATGGATTCGTGTCAAGGCGCCAACCTCGAAGGGGTATCAGGAAACGCGCGAACTTGCGCGCGGCCTGAATTTGCATACCGTCTGCGAAGAAGCGGCGTGCCCGAACATTGGTGAATGCTGGCAGAAGAAACACGCATCCTTCATGATCATGGGGGATACCTGCACGCGTGCCTGTTCGTTCTGTAACGTCAAGACCGGCATGCCCGGTGCGCTTGACCCGTTCGAGCCGGAAAACCTTGCGATGGCGGTTGCCGACATGGCGCTTAAACATGTCGTGATCACCTCGGTCGACCGTGATGATCTGGCCGATGGTGGGGCCGCACATTTTGCCCGCGTGATCGAGGCGATCCGCCATAAATCGCCGGAAACTACGATTGAAATTCTGACCCCCGATTTCCGCGATAAGCCAGGTGCCGTTGAAATCGTTGCCCGTGCACGTCCGGACGTTTTCAACCATAACCTTGAAACCGTTCCCAGACTCTATACCTCGATCCGGCCGGGCGCGCGCTATTACCAGTCGCTGCGCATTCTTGATCGCGTCAAACAGATTGATCCGACGATCTTTACCAAATCGGGTCTGATGGTCGGGTTTGGTGAAGAACGCCATGAACTGGCACAGGTCATGGATGATCTGCGGGTTGCGGATGTCGACTTCCTGACGATTGGCCAGTATTTGCAGCCGACGCTCAAGCACGAACCGGTTAACCGGTTCGTGACGCCGGACGAGTTCAAGGATTACGCCTCGATGGCGCGCGGCAAGGGCTTCCTGATGGTGTCGGCAACGCCGCTGACGCGTTCAAGCTATCATGCAGACCGTGACTTCGAGGAACTGCGCAAGGCACGCGAAAGAAAGCTTGCGGCTGCTGACGAAGCCAAAGCCAGAATGCAGGCAACAACAGCGGCGCAGTAAGTGCGCCGCATTTCAAACCGATAAACGCGACGACAAAGGAGATCAGGGTGCCGACGCATGCGGAGCGCAGGAAACTGCCCTATACGCCGGAACAGCTGTTTGACCTCGTCGCGGATATCGATTCCTATTCGGAATTTCTGCCATGGTGTGTGGCATCCCGTGTGCGCAAGCGCGATGGCGATGTTTTGCATGCCGATCTGGTGATCGGTTTCAAAATGTTTCGCGAAAAATACACATCAAAAGTCACGCTACAGCGCCCGGATCGGGTCGATGTCGAATATCTGCAGGGGCCGTTCAAGTACCTTAACAATCACTGGGTGTTTGAACCGGCGGAAGACGGGGGAACGTGGCTCGACTTCTTTGTCGATTTCGAATTCCGTTCTGCCCTGTTGCAGAAGATGATCGGGGTCGTGTTCAACGAGGCCGTCAAATTGATGGTCGGTGCATTTGAAACCCGCGCCCATCAGGTTTATGGCGCGCCGGACAAGGCCCTGTCAGATCAGTGAGTGCATGTTGCATTCACGCTGCAGGGGCGATGACGCGCCAACCTGATTAACCGGTTTTGCCAACCATTTCCGAAAGCATTTCATAGGCGTCGATGATGGTTGCCTTGCGTACCGCGTGGCGATCACCGTCATAGACCCGGCGACGGTGCAGGGTAGGCCGACCTTTTCCGGCGCACGCAAGATGGACAAGTCCAACCGGTTTTTCATCTGACCCGCCGCCCGGTCCGGCGATGCCGGTAACCGCGACAGCCAGTGTTGCCAGTGGTGCGCGGATCAGTGCGCCTTCGGCCATTGCGCGCGCGACCGGTTCTGAGACGGCACCATAGGTATCAAGCAATTCCTGCGGTACGCCGATCAGGCCGTGTTTTGCTTCGTTGGAATAAGTCACAAAGCCGCAATCGACAACGGACGAACTGCCATCAACGGCCGTTAGCCCGCCAGCTATAAGCCCGCCGGTACAGGATTCTGCGGTTGCGATCATTTCGCCTTTGGATTTGCATAGGGCAATCAGGTTTTCTGCGCGCGCAAGAATATCCGGTTCGATGTTCATGGGCGGTCAAACTCCTGCAAAGTAGCGGGCGGCGATCAATACAAACATGCCAAATATGCCCGCAAGGATGTCATCAAGCATGATGCCAAAACCGCCGCTGATCCGGCGGTCGATCCAGCGGATCGGCCAGGGTTTCAGGATATCGAAAAACCGGAACATGACAAATGCCGCCGCCAGCCAGCCGAGATCGGCAAGCCCGTTGCCCAGCGGAACGACAAGTATGCAAAGCCATTGCCCTGCAACTTCGTCGATGACGATTTCACCGGGATCGTGAACCCCGATCATCTCGCTGTATTTATGGGAAATCGGAATTCCGACAAGGAACACAATGACAATTCCGGCCAACAGAGCCGGGTATCCCAGCAAAACGGCGATTGCCCAGCCCACAGGAACAGCGGCCAGCGATCCCATCGTGCCAGGTGCCTTGGTGGTTCGTCCGCTGTAAAACCATGTTGCAGCACAGGTCAGCATGAATTGGGATAAACGCATGTTTTGAACGCTGTTGAATTCATCGGGAGATCATTGAGTAACATATTGAAGTGCAAAGCAGATGATTTTTTTACCCTTAAGGATGTGTTAACGTGCTTGCCTGTCTTCGCGCTAACAGGTAGCGTAAAGAAAATAGATATTCAGCCGGGGTCTGAAAAAAACGGTTGTGCGTCGATTTCGTATCGAACGGGCAATGTTGGGTAAATAGGGGTTAGACACTGAGTATGTCGGCGTTCGAACGTGGCCGTCGCCTGATTGAAAAATGGTTTCCGGACCGGCACATCCTTGTGCGGTCAAATGATTCCGTTTCTCAAGTGCGGATTGGCAAATACGCTCAACTGACATTGGCATCGGTCGGGGTCCTTGCGATCACCTGGACGGTCGGGGTATCGGGTTATTCCTGGTATCTTGATCAACGGCTTGCCGCGCGTGAAGAACAGCTGTTTCGCAGCGAGCTTTCCTACAATCAGTTGATCGCACGTGTCACCGAAAGCCAGCGCCGTTTTGGTGAAATCACCTCACAGATGGAAGATACCCACCGTAATCTTCTATCGATGGCTGAAAAGAATTTGATGCTGCAGGCCCGGGTTCAGGATTACACCTCGAAACTGGCGGTCAGTGAAAAGGAAAAAGTCCAGATTTCCGCCTTGCGGACATCCATGGATAATCAGATGAACGCGCTACAGACCCAGATTGACGGGATTACCAACCGCAATCTTGCGTTGCGCGACGAACTGGAAACTGTCGAAACCGTCATGTCGCGGGTTATGCGTGAACGTGATCAGGCAATGCAGCGTTCGAAAAAACTGCAATCGGAACTTGGTGAAGCACGTCAGCGGATTGCCGATCTGCATACCATCCAGAAGCAGGCGATGCAGCGCGTGGCGGAAACCGCCGACAGCACCATTCTGGAGCTGGAATCGGTGCTGGAAATGACCGGTCTTACGATGGACGAGGTTATTACGCCGCCCATGAAGCCGCAGGCGTCTGGAAGCGGCGAAGTTGCCGGTGGTGTGGGGGGACCGTTTGTGGCGTTCGAGCCCGAGAACCTCGAGGACGAACAGTTTGTAAATGTGGCACTTGCCGTTGGTGATCGTATGGATCAACTGGTAAGTCTGCATGAAAGAATAAAAAGAACCCCGTTGGGGGAGCCTGCGGATTCCTATTACCTGTCCAGTTCTTTCGGGAAGCGCAAGGATCCTATCAACGGCAAGTGGGCTTTTCATTCCGGCGTTGATCTTGCCGGGCCCATGAAAACACCAATCTATGCGACGGCCCCCGGAAAGGTGGTGTTCGCCGGATGGAGCGGAAAATACGGGAAGATGGTCGAAATTGACCATGGTAACGGCCTTCGAACCCGTTTCGGACATCTATACAAGGTCCTCGTCAAGAAGGGCGACGAAGTGAATTTAAAGGGCAAAATCGCATTGATGGGAAGTACCGGCCGTAGTACCGGCAGCCACGTGCACTATGAAGTTCTGGTTCACGACAAGCAGGTAGACCCCATCAAGTTTATTGAGGCGGGACATTATGTTTTCAAAAACGAGCAAGAGACAGCAGACAACGACTAATTCCCATAATTCGGCGACCGAAAAAAGAGGCGGTCTGTCGATTATCAATTCCGATCTTCGGGTTACCGGTGATCTGATCTCTGAATCAGATGTTCAGGTGGACGGTTTTGTGAATGGCGACATTCGCACGCGTACCCTGACAATTGGTCAGAACGGCGAAGTCCGCGGCGAGATTGTCGCCGAAAAGGTTCGCATTTGTGGTTCTGTCACCGGTCAGGTTCGCGCCCGGGACGTTTCACTGGCGGAAACGGCCCGTATGCTGGGCGATATCCTTCATGAAAGCCTGTCGATCGAACCGGGTGCCCACATCGAAGGCCATTGCCGTCGCATTGAAGGTGCCGTCGAAGAGGGCGGTCTTACCGTCATTCAGGCCGGTCAGATCGTTGCCGCGAACGTGAAGAAAGAACACAAACAATAAAAGGTTTGTGTTGGCAATCTTTCCCGCAGGCCAGCAAAGAATATAAAACCCGGAAAAGCGGCAAATCGCTTTTCCGGGTTTTCTTTATTCGGTCTGATCGGAATTGGCGTGCTTCGCGGGCCCGGTTTTCAGGTTTTTTCCGGCTGCGCGACCAGCGGCAGCAGCTCGTCCAGACCTTTTAAAACCACGTCTGCGCTATGAGACAGGCGTTCTGTTGGCTGCTGTGTCCGGTTGATCCAGGCCGTGCGGAACCCGAAATGCCCGGCACCGGCAATATCCCATCCGTTAGACGACTGGAATGATATTTCGGCGGGCGTCAATTCGAGCTGGTCAACCGCAAGCTGATAGACATCGGGGTGCGGTTTATACGTTTTGATATCATCCACACAGATGATCTGGTCAAACAGTGACAGAATCCCGGATGCCTTTGCGGCTGAAATCAGCATATGTTTGGCGCCGTTCGACAGGATCGCCAGCCTGTGCCCTTGGGATTTAAGTGTTTTCAGGGTTTCAACAACTTCGGGGAAAGTATCAAGCGACAGATAGGTTTCCATGAGTTTTGCGCGAAGGGCGGGGTCTTTTTTTCCGGTTGCTGCCATGGCGTAATCAAGAGCGTCACCGGTGACATTCCAGAAATCAGTGAAGTCGCCCATCAGACTGCGCAGCCATGTATATTCAAGCTGCTTTTGGCGCCAGATACTTGAAAGCCGGTCTGCTTCATCCCCGATGGTTTCCTTGAACCGGTCAACGGCCGATCCAACGTCGAACAGGGTACCATAGGCATCGAAAACGAATGCGCGGCAGGAAGTAAGTGCATTTTCTGACATTTGCTCTGGCCTCATCTGTCGGACTTGGTTTGATCGAATATGGTGTTCGCTTTGGCAAACCGCAAACGGTTCAACTGTCTCTAACGGATCGCTGTTGCTGGATCAGATCACTGGGAATTTGAGGGTGTTTCATCCTGCTGACCCATTGCGATTTCGTCGCGTGCGAAGCGGCGGCGATAGACATAGGTCCCTTCCATAACGCGCTGGACGTAATTGCGTGTCTCGCTATAGGGGATCATTTCGATCCAGTCGACCGGGTCAACATCGGCGTCTCGTGGATCACCATATTCTGCAATCCACTGTCTTACGCGGCTTGGACCGGCGTTATAGCTGGCGATGGTCAGTATTTCTTCACCATCCCAGCGATCCAGAAGTTTCGAAAGATATTCGCGCCCCAGCGAGATATTGAAGCCCGGATCGGCCGTCAGACGCGCGGTTTCGTATTCAAGATCAAGGTCCTTGGCCATGCGTTCGGCGGTTGCAGGCATCAACTGCATCAGGCCGCGTGCACCGGCCGACGAAACGGCTTCGGGGTTAAACAGGCTTTCCTGACGCATGATTGCGTGGACCAGTGCGGGGTCGGGATTGTGACCAAGCGGTACCTGTTCATGAATGGGATAGGCGGCATCCAGATATCCGCTACCGGTCCGGATGCTGCGTTTGGCGGCAATGATTGCAAGGTCGGCACGGCCATATTCGCGCGCAAGATCGGTTGCCATGGCGAGATATTCCGGCTCGTCATGCGCATAAACAAGCGCCATGACAAACGGACGAATGATGTTGCCAAGGCCCATCTCGCCAAGTTTGCGGGTAACCTGTGTCAGTTCCTGCGATTCGAAATCGGCGCGTTGCTGTTCCGTCGGGACGGGTTGTTCAACAGAGTAGGTGGGCTTGGCACCCAGTGCATCAATGGCAAGCTGGCCATAGAAGGTATGGGCATGATCGGCTGCCAGCCTGTACCATTCGCGCGCCTTTTCCTTGTCCCCAATCGCATCGTTGGCCCGGCCGGCCCAATAGGCCCCGCGTGCACGGCTGATCGGGTATTGCACGACGTCATACTGGTTCTGGAAATGGGTCAGCGCGATGCGGGCATCGCCCAGGAATTCAAGAGCGATCCATCCGGCAAACCATTCTGCCTCGGCGATATCGCCTGCATCACTTTGGCCATGATTGGCAACCAGACGATAGGCATCGGTAATATGCCCCTTCTGAAGGGCGCGGCGCGCAAGAATCGCCTTTTCAATCCACCAGTATTGCGGCCGGATTGAAATATAGGCGAGATCATTGGCCTGCGAGAGCAGCAGGTCACGCGCTTCCTGATCGCGATCCTTTATCCGGCGCCAGCGAACGCGTTCATAGATAAGGCCCGGATCGTTCTGGTATTTCTTGGGGACACGGTTGATTGCGCCGTCAACACCGGGGTCGAGCGACCGCAAGGCTGCGCGTGCCTTGGCCAGCAAAAGATAATCTTTGCTGACATATTTTTCAGTGCGGCTTGCCGGTCCAAGACGCCCCTCCCACAGAAGGCGGTCAAGGCGCTGTTGATGGGTTTCCTGATCGATATATTTGCCGTATCGATCCAGAAAACGCTTCTCCTGACCGGTGCCGAAGTTTTCATTCACCCAGCTGTTGCGTATGAGGGTGGTTGCGGCTTCAATTTCGCCGGTCACCAGAAGCGCCTTTATCTGGCGGGTGGCACCGTCTGCCGTAACCGGTGCGGACCGCTTGAACCATGCCAGTACGACATCGTCTGGAACGGCATCAGTCATGGCTTCTTCGGCGCGCTGACGCAGCAGTGACTGACTGGGCCATTTCGGATTGGCATCAATGAAATTTGTGATTTCTTCGAAACTGCGGCCGGAATTCGGGCTGATCAGCCACATCCACTCGCTGGCTTTCTGAAGCAGCGGGTCGTCAAAGTTGGGAAGAAGTTTTTCGAATGTTTTTGTGCGGCCGTCTTCCAGCGCATCAAGAAAAACATTCAGCCGCGCACGGCTAACCGACGAAAACGCCGGTGATGGCGGCAGTTCGGTCAGGATATTTTTATCCTGACTTGCGGCCAATGCCTTATCGCCAATCGGCGTCAGCAAAGTGAACATACCGAGTGCCAATGCGCAGATCGAAACACCGCGGAAAGACGCATGCGCCATTTAAAATTCCCCTTTTGCCTTACGGCAGGTAATGCGCTCCAGACACCCTTATTATGGCAGTGAAACAGCCAATTGCCAATCGGTCGTAAGACGAAAGAGTAACCTTGATCAAACAAGGCGCGCTTTAATGTATACAGACGCTTGCCGGATGCCTTAACAGCCGCTATTTTCGCGTCGCTTTCAATCCACGATAAGATTTGGAGATATCGATGTTTAAGGGTTCGATTACCGCTTTGATTACACCGTTCACACAGGATGGTGCAATCGATGAGAAAGCGTTCCAGTCGTTTGTGGATTGGCAGCTTAAACAGGGCACGACCGGTGTTGTGCCGGTCGGAACCACGGGTGAATCGCCGACTTTGAGCCATGCGGAACACCACCGCGTTGTCGAACTGGCACTTGAAGTTGCCAAGGGCCGCGGCCCGGTTATTGCCGGAACGGGTTCAAATTCGACCGCCGAAGCGATTTCGCTGACCCGTCATGCCCAGAATGCCGGTGCGGATGCGGCACTTGTTGTAACACCGTATTACAATAAACCCGGTCAGCGTGGCCTGTATGCGCATTACAAGGCTATTCATGACGCGACCGATATTCCGATCGTGATCTACAACATTCCGGGCCGGTCGGTCGTGGACATGTCGGTTGATACGATGGCACAGCTTTCGAAACTGCCGCGTATCGTCGGTGTGAAGGACGCGACCAGCGATCTGGAACGTCCGGCATTGACGCGTTTGGCGGCAGGGGCGGATTTCTGCCAGTTGTCGGGCGAAGACGGCACCATTGTTCCGTTCCTGGCGCAGGGCGGGCATGGCTGCATTTCGGTCACATCCAACATCGCGCCGAAGCTTTGCGCGGAATTGCACGCTGCATGGGCGGCCGGGAACATTGCCAAGGTTCAGGAGTTGAATTATCGACTTCTGCCGGTTCACAAGGCGATGTTCTGCGAAACCAGCCCGGGACCGGTCAAATATGCAGCCGAGCTTCTTGGCCTTTGCGGCAGCCACATGCGTCTGCCGATGGTCGAGATTACCGAAGAATCCAAGCAGCGCGTTGAATCCGCGCTGCGCACTGCCGGAATTTTGTCCTAAGGGATTAATTTCGGCCTACAAGTTGTTGTAATGGCACCGAAAAAAGAAGACAGCAATAATAAGGTTGTCGCGCAAAACAGGCGGGCCCGGTTTGATTTTTTCCTGACGGAAACTTTTGAAGCCGGGGTCGCCCTGCGCGGGACCGAGGTCAAGTCGCTTCGTGACGGCAAGGGGAACATTCAGGAATCCTATGCCGAAGAAAAGAACGGCGAGATCTGGCTGATTAATGCCTATATTCCAGAATATCAAAGCAAGATGCCGTTCGGCCATGAAGAACGCCGTCCGCGCAAACTGCTTCTGCATAAACGCGAAATCACGAAAATGAGCGACGCCCTGAACAAAAAGGGGTTCACCCTTGTTCCGGTGAAGCTTTATTTCAATGATCGCGGCATCGCCAAGCTTGAACTGGCGATAGCGGAAGGCAAGAAAAAGGCTGATAAGCGCGAGGCGGTCAAGGAACGTGACTGGCAGCGTGACAAGGCCCGGATCATGCGGGATTTCGGATAATAGTCCTGCCTCGCAAGCATGTGTATTGCTTGCCAATGGCGATAGAATGCATAAATGGCGCAGACATGGTGAACATGACTGCGCCATTTTTCGTATGATGTGGTCAGGGAGGATGATGAATGGCTGATGGTTTCAGTGGCAAGATCAAGGAAAAGCTGATCGAAGCGAAACAGAAATGGGCAGAAAACGGCCGTCTTTTGACGGGGCAGGCCGATCATGCACATGAAAATCGCCTGCCACCCGGCCAGCGCGAGGTAAAGGACTGGCCGGTGCTTGATCTTGGCATTACGCCGCATGTCGGAACGGATGACTTTCGCCTGACGATTGATGGTGCGGTTGAAAACCCCGTCACGCTTGATTTCGGACAATTGCTTGATCTGCCGCCCTTTATGGCCAAAAACGATATTCATTGCGTGACCAGCTGGTCGCGCTACGACAATCACTGGCAGGGTGTGTCAGCCTTATCGCTTGCCGATCTGGTAAAGCCGACATCAGATGCCCGCCACGTGCTTTTCACCGCCCATGACGGCTATACGACCAATGTTCGGATTGATCAGTTTATCGATGATGACGTGTTGCTGGCCCATCATTGGGAAGACGCACCACTGACCGAGGAACATGGCGGCCCGGTTCGGGTGATCATCCCCAAGCTGTATTTCTGGAAAAGTGCAAAATGGGTGAAGCAGATAACATTTTCCAAAACCGACAAACCCGGATTTTGGGAAGTACGTGGCTATCACAATAATGCCGATCCATGGACGGAAGAGCGATATGGCTAGGAAAACCAGAACTTTCGGAAACGGAATGCGGAATCTGTTGAATACCGGTTTGTGCGGCTTCATTTGCCTGATGATTGGAAATTCTGCCATGGCCAGCGATAAAGCGACCAACGCCTATGATTTTTCATTCCCGTCGATTGACGGGGGCGAAATCGACCTTGCGGATTATCGCGGCAAGGCGGTTCTGGTCGTCAATACGGCGTCGATGTGTGGTTACACCCCGCAATATACCGGGCTTCAGGCGCTATGGTCGGACTATCGGGCCGACGGACTGGTTGTTCTGGGGGTTCCTTCGGGCGATTTCGGCGGGCAGGAATACGCCGATGACAGCGAAATCAAGGATTTCTGTACCGTCAATTTTGATGTCGATTTCCCGATGACCACCAAACAGTCGGTTCGCGGAGAAGATGCGCATCCGTTCTTTAAATGGGCGGAGGCCGAACTTGGCAGCGATCAGGCCCCGAAATGGAATTTCCACAAATATCTGGTCGATCCGAACGGCAATCTGGTTGCCAGTTTTGCCACCCGGATCAAGCCGGAAGATGATGTGGTTGTGAGTGCAATCAAGGAAGCACTGTCAGGGTCTTGATGCCGGTCCCGATCAGCGCCGACCATCCATGACATCAAGGAAAACAAGACCGTACTGGTCGAGTTTCTTGACGCCAACCCCGTTGATTGATGCCATATCCTGCAATGTCCGTGGTTTGAAGCGGACCATTTCCCAAAGGGTTCTGTCACTGAAAATGACATAAGGCGGAACATTCTGGCTGGTGGCAAGCTCGCGCCGCAGGGTGCGCAGGCGCTCCCAAAGATCACGATCTTCCTCGTTCTCGAACTCGGTATCGAAATCACGCAGCCGTTTGGTCATGGTGCGTTTGCTTTCGCCCGGGTCCTTGCGCATTTCAACGACTTTTTCGCCGCGCAGGACGGGGCGGGATTCTTCGGTCAGGTAAACGCCACCGTGTCCCTCGACATCGACCTGAAGATATCCCATGGCAAGCAACTGGCGGAAAACCGACCGCCATTGCGGCTGTGAGACATCCTTGCCAATACCGTAGACGGACAGATCGTCATGGTTGTTCTGACGGATTTTTTCGGTCTTGCGTCCCATCAGGACTTCGATGATGTGGGCTGGTCCGAACCGCTGTCCGGTACGATAGACCGCCGAAAGTGCCTTACGCGATGCCTCGGTCGCATCCCAGGTATCGACCGGTTCAAGGCAGGTATCGCAATTGCCACAGGGTTTTGTGTCTTCTTCGCCGAAATAGGACAAAATCACCTGTCGGCGGCATCTGGTGGTTTCGGCAAGGCCAACCAGCGCATCGAGTTTGCGGCTTTCGATGCGTTTCTGACTGTCGGGCGCATCGGATGATGCCAGCATGGAACGAATGGAAACGATATCGGACAGATCGTAATTCATCCATGCATTGGCTGGCAGACCATCGCGGCCCGCACGGCCGGTTTCCTGATAATAGGCTTCCATGCTCTTGGGCAGGTTCAGATGGGCGACAAAACGGACATTCGGCTTGTCGATCCCCATGCCAAAGGCGACCGTAGCGCAAATGATCAGACCGTCTTCGCGCAGGAACCTGTCCTGATGAAGCTGTCTTGTTTCCTGTGTCAGACCTGCGTGATAAGGCAAGGCCGGGCGACCGTTATCGGTAAGCCATTGCGCGACATCCTCGGTCTTGCGACGCGACAGGCAATAGACAATCCCGGCATCTTCGGGATGCTCACGGTTCAGAAACGACAGAAGGCGCTGCTTTGAATTTCCCTTTGTCTCGATCCGATAGGTAATGTTCGGGCGGTCAAAGCCGGTCAGGAAGCATTGCGCATTTGTCAGATGCAGGTTTTCGGCAATGTCCTTGCGGGTTGGCGTGTCCGCGGTTGCGGTCAAGGCAACCCGCGGTACATGCGGGAAACGCGTTGGCAGAAGGTCAAGCCGACGGTATTCCGGGCGGAAATCATGCCCCCATTGCGAAACACAGTGTGCTTCGTCAATGGCAAACAGCGATATGCTGATCCGGTCAAGCAGGTTCAGAAAACGATCCGTCGCAAACCGTTCTGGGGCGACATAAAGCAGATCGATATCGCCATCAATTGCGCGGGTTTCGATTTCGCGCGCCGCGTCCGGGGAAAGTGTTGAATTGATAAAGGCCGCCTTGACCCCAAGCTGGCTTAGCGCATCGACCTGATCCTTCATCAAGGCAATCAGGGGCGATACAACAATTGCCGTTCCCGAACGACAAAGGGCAGGGATCTGATAACACAAAGATTTGCCGCCACCGGTCGGCATCAGGACCAGTGCATCGTTTCCGGCAATCACATGATCGATGATTTCGGCCTGCTGACCGCGAAAACTGTCATAGCCAAAAACTTCCCGCAGAACGTCAATCGGCAGACGTTGCGCAGGTCGGTCGAGCAAGCCGGTTAGGGGTATTGTATCGGGCAATTTAACGGTCCAGATGTGCGCGGATATCGACAAAGACGTTTTCAAACATCTCTGGCGTCAGGCGATAGGTCTGGGTGTTGTAGCGCGAACAGTGATAGCTATCAAACAGTGTAATCCCGTTTTCCATTTGATGGGATGCCCCATGACCGAATTTCAGGGATGAAAGTTTCAGGCCAAAGGTGCGCAGCATTGCCTGATGGGCCACCTGTCCAAGGCACAGAATGGCCGAAAGGTTTTTCATCGCGGCAAATTCACTGATCAGGAAGGGGCGGCAGGTATTGGCTTCGGGGCCTGTCGGCTTGTTTTCAGGCGGTACGCATTTGACGGCATTGGTGATCCGGCAATCAACCAGTTCAAGCCCGTCGTCGGGGCGCTTTGCATAGGTGCCCGTGGCGAAGCCGAATTTCTTGAGCGTGCCGTAAAGCAGATCACCGGCATAATCACCGGTGAAAGGACGGCCGGTTGCATTCGCCCCCTTTAACCCCGGGGCAAGACCGACGACAAGCAGACGTGCGTCAAGGGGGCCGAACGGGCGGACGGGACCGTTATAAAAATCGGGAAACTTTGCCTGATTGGCACGGCGGAACTCAACAAGGCGCGGGCAAAGTACGCAGTCCCTGTCGGGTTGCAGATAGGTGGTCATGACGTGTCCGACAGTTTGCCGGGCGCAATGCGTGCTGCGCCCGGTCGTTTGGTTGAAAAAGGTGATTAATCGAAATCAATTTCATTCAGATCAGGATGTTCCGGATGATCGTCAAAATCCGGATGATCGTCTTCGCGACGCTGCTGAATCTTGCGGGCGATTGTGCCTTCCAGTTCCGTCAGCTCGATAAAGTTGTCGGCCTGACGACGCAATTCATCGGCAACCATTGGCGGATTTGATTTCACGGTCGACACAACAGTGACACGAACGCCTTTGCGCTGAACAGCGTCAACAAGGCGGCGGAAATCGCCATCGCCGGAGAAAATGACAACATGATCAAGATGTTGTGCCATTTCCATCACGTCGATTGCCAGCTCGATATCCATGTTGCCTTTGATCTTGCGGCGACCTGCGGCATCGGTGAATTCCTTGGTCGGTTTGGTGACCATGGTATAGCCGTTATAGTCAAGCCAGTCGACGAGCGGACGGATGGGGGAATATTCCTGATCTTCGATCAGTGCGGTGTAATAAAAGGCCCGGATCAGTTGACCTTTTTGTGCAAAAAGATCAAGTAAGCGTTTGTAATCTATGTCGAAACCAAGGGCCCTGGCCGCGGCATAGAGGTTCGAGCCGTCAATGAACAGCCCGATGCGTTCCTGCGGGTAAAAAATCATCTGAAAATTCCTCAAACATAGCTTTTTAATAATGCCGTTTCCAAAATTCGGGAAACGCCGACTTTTTTACCGTGCAACTGCACACAAAGAAAGGGCGAAAATATCGTGGACACAACGGGATCGCTTCCTTAGTTATGCGCCAGCATCCCCGCAAATGATGTGCAACAGCCAGTTTCGTGAGCAAGTCGACCATGAACAACGATACTGCCCGTAATGACAGGGTGATTCTGATCGCCTTTGGAGCCAATCTTCCTACGGAGGAATATGGGGCACCAGCCGATACATTGAAAGCAGCCCTTAGACGATTGACCGAGGATGGCGACATTTCTGTGGCAAACGTATCTCCGTTCTACGAGACGGCACCGGTTCCGGTTTCGGATCAGCCTTGGTATGTCAACGGCGTTGCGCGGCTTGAAACCGCTTTGGGTGCGCATGATCTCCTGGCACGTCTTCACCATGTCGAGGCGGAATTTGGCCGCGTTCGACGCGAAAGAAACGAAGCACGGGTGATTGATCTTGATCTGATTGCCTATGGGGATGATCTGCTGATCGAGGAGGGCGGCATTCAGGTGCCCCATCCCCGCATGCACCAACGGGCGTTCGTTCTGCTGCCGCTGCGCGATATCGTGCCCGAATGGCATCATCCGCAACTTCATCGGTCGATTAACGATCTGATATCGGACCTTCCGACGGATCAGGAAATCCGAAAACAATCCTGATATGCAAAAAATCCGCTAAAAACCTGTTCATCCCGATGGCTTCGCTGTTGCAACAAAGCAAATGCGACGCTATAAAGTCCGGTCTGGACACCCCAAAAGTATTTCTGGAGACATTTATGGCGCGCGTTACCGTCGAAGATTGCGTTGAAAAGATTCCGAACCGCTTCGAGCTCGTGATGCTGGCAGCTCAGCGTGCACGCAACATCTCGGCCGGTGCCGAACTGACCATTGATCGTGACAACGACAAGAACCCGGTTGTCGCTTTGCGTGAAATCGCAGAACAGACCGTTGATTATGACGATCTGCGCAATGGCATGGTTTCCGGCCTGCAGCGGCATGTTGAAGTCGATGAACCCGAAGAATCCGAAGACGATTTTGGTCCGAAACTGATGGCAGAAGCAATTCAGGATGCCTCGGTTGGTGTGACCATTCCGTCTGCTGACGAAGACGAATAAGGCCAAAGAAACCTTGTTCTGAGGCAAAGTTCAAAAGAAAAGCCACGGTGATTATCTTCCGTGGCTTTTTTTTATCCAAATCGTACTATCTTATGAAAGGGCCGGATTTCGGCCTTTGGATGAATACGGAGAAGCCACTGAATGATGCGCCAATACGAACTTGTGGAACGGGTTAAGGCCTATGATCCGGATGCATGCGAAACATCGCTGAACCGGGCATATGTCTATGCGACCCAGAAACATGGTTCGCAAAAGCGTGCCAATGGCGACCCGTACTTTTCCCATCCGATCGAAGTTGCAGGTATCCTGACGAACTACAAGCTGGATTGCGACACGATCATCACGGCGCTGCTGCACGACACCATCGAAGACACCGACGCAACGCCGCAGGAAATTACCAAGCTGTTTGGCAGCAACATCATGAAGCTGGTCGATGGTGTGACCAAGCTGACACAGATTGAACTGAAATCTGCCGATTCAAAGCAGGCGGAGAATTTCCGCAAGCTGTTGCTTGCGATGTCCGAGGACATCCGTGTTCTTCTGGTGAAGCTTGCGGACCGTTTGCATAACATGCGCACGCTGCATTACATCCCGAAGCCGGAAAAACGGGTGCGGATTGCGGCAGAAACGCTTGAGATTTATGCCCCGCTTGCCGAACGCATCGGTATGCATGACATCAAGGAAGAACTTGAAGATCTTGCCTTTCAGCATATCAATCCCGAAGCACGTGATTCGATCCGCGCCCGGCTGGAATTCCTGCGCGAGAAGGACGACAATGTCGTCAACCGCATCGTTACCGAGCTAAAAGACGTCATCAGCCGCCAGGGGCTGTCGGTCGATATTTACGGACGTGAAAAACGGCCATATTCGATCTGGCAGAAGATGCAGCGCAAGAACATCACGTTTGGCGAGCTGTCAGACATCATGGCGTTCCGCGTTCTGGTCGATGACATGCCGCAATGCTATGAGGTTCTTGGCTATCTGCATGCCAATTACAAGGTCATTCCGGGCCGGTTCAAGGATTACATATCAACGCCCAAGCCCAACGGTTACCGGTCGATACATACCACCGTCCTTGGCCCTGAAAACCATCGCATCGAAGTGCAAATCCGCACGCGACAGATGCACGAGGTCAACGAGAACGGTGTTGCCGCGCACTGGGCCTATAAACAGGGCAGCGGGGATGAAAACAAGGAAGGCGTTCAGTATCGCTGGCTGCGCGATCTGCTTGATATCCTTGAACACGCATCCGAGCCCGAAGAGTTTCTGGAACATACCAAGCTGGCGATGTTCCAGGATCAGGTATTCTGTTTCAGCCCCAAGGGCGATGTGATTGCCCTGCCTGCTGGTGCGACGCCGGTTGATTTCGCATACATGATCCACACCCATATCGGCGACACCTGTGTCGGGGCGAAGGTCAACGGCGCGATGGTGCCGTTGCGCACGACGCTGAACAATGGCGATCAGATCGAAATTGTCACCTCGAAGGCGCAGACCCCGAATCCGACATGGGAGCGCTTCGTTGTTACAGGCAAGGCGCGCGCGCGTATTCGCCGCTTTATCCGGCAACAACAGGACGATCAATACAAGGACCTTGGGAAAGCCATCCTGCAGAAGGCATTCCGCCAGGAAGGGTATGACTATTCCGACAAGGCTATTGATGGCGTATTGAAAATCTTCAAAATGCCGAGTGTTGATACGCTTCTGGCATCTGTTGGTGCGGGACATCATACCGGTCGGGAAGTCGTGCATGCGGTGTTCCCGGGCTCAAAGGACGTCGAAACCGCCCGGAAAGTGATCCCGCATGAGCGTGCGCGAAACCGCAAGCATGATCACGCCATACCGCTTAAGGGGCTGATACCGGGAATGGCCGTGCATTATGCCGGTTGCTGCCATCCGCTGCCGGGGGACCGCATTGTCGGGATCGTCACGACCGGCAAGGGCGTTACCATTCACACGATTGATTGCGATACGCTTGAAACCTTTACCGAACAGCCGGAACGCTGGCTTGATGTCGGCTGGGATAATGACGGTGAACCAGAACATTTCATCGGCCGCCTTGGCCTTACGGTTGGCCATGAACAGGGGGCATTAAGTTCCATTACCAGTGTGATTGCCAAGAACCACGGCAACATCACCAACCTTCGCTTCACCAACCGCACGCAGGATTTCTTTGAAATGCTGATCGATATTGATGTGGTTGACGTCAAACATCTGACCAACATTATCGCGGCATTGCGCGCGACACCTGTGGTCAACACCGTCGAGCGTGCACGCGGATGAAACAGGATTGTGAAGGAGTTCGCCTTTTGGTCAAATCGGGCGCAAAACCCTTGCCATTCGGGCGGCTAACACTTACGCATATGCCACACCTGTTTTATGCCTGTCCCGTTTGGCCTATGAATTGATCCTGCATGTTCCGGCGCCGTATCAAACCGACATCTTTTCAACGCATAAGAAATGTGCTTTGGCCGCGCGGCGGCTGGCGTAGGTCTTCGCGATATTTCGCCCATCGGGTCGCGCGACTTCCCGGGACGCCCTATAGCATTGCTTCGGGCTTTGCCATTGGGGCGGCAATATCCTTTACTCCGTTTATCGGCTTCCATTTTGTCCTTTCGGCATTGTTCAGCATGCTGACGCGCAGCAATCTGGTGGCGTCATTGCTTGGCACCATTGTCGGCAATCCCTGGACATTCCCCTTCATATGGCTGTGGTTATATACGTGCGGGAACTGGATCCTTGGCGTTGATCGTGCCGCGGATACCGTGCATTTCAACATGGCGGTCCTTTGGGATTTTGTGGTCATGGGATTAAGCTATATCGGTGGTGGCCTGATTTTCGGTCACTGGGATACGGTCGATCAGGCCCGGCTTGGCCAGTTGTGGGACAGTATCGTCGATATTATCTGGCCGATGATGGTCGGGTGTGTTCCCACTTCACTTGTCGTCTGGATGCTGTTTTACTTCCCGGTACGTCGGGCAGTGGTCATCTATCGTCACAATCGCATTCTGCGCCGGATGAAAACATCCGAACGCCACGGTCTTGGACCGATGCTTGAAAGTGCCAAAAAGAAAATCGGTTCGGCAGCGGCCAGTGCCACCAAAAAGCAGGACGAAACGCAATGAGTGCGAAATTAAGACTGGGTGTGAATATCGATCACGTTGCCACGATCCGTAACGCACGGGGTGGGGCGCATCCCGATCCGGTCCGGGCTGCCAAACTGGCCGCAAAGGCCGGCGCTGACGGTATTACGGCCCATTTGCGCGAAGATCGTCGCCATATATCCGATAATGATATCAAGCGGTTGCGTGCGGAAATTGATCTTCCGCTGAATTTCGAAATGGCGGCAACCGATGAAATGCTGGCCATTGCGATTGCGGCAAAACCCCATGCCGCCTGCATTGTTCCGGAGAAGCGTGAAGAACGCACGACGGAAGGCGGGCTGGATGCGGCGGGTGGTCACAATCACCTGAAAAGATATGTTGCCGAACTGGGGGCTGCCGGTATTCGGGTATCGCTGTTTATCGAAGCATCGAAGGCGCAGCTCGATGCGGCCAGACATCTTGGCGCGCCTGTTGTTGAAATCCATACGGGTGCCTATTGCGAAGCAACCGGTGCCGCACAGGCGCGCGAACTGGACCGCATTAGGGATGCCGTGCGTTATGGCGCAAGTATCGGCCTTGAAGTTCATGCCGGGCATGGGCTTGGCTTTGATACCGTTTCACCAATTGCGGCGATGCCCGAGATTGCCGAACTCAATATCGGGCATTTTCTGATCGGCGAGGCCGTCTTCACCGGGCTTGAAAACAGTATCGCGGAAATGCGCCGGTTGATGGACGAGGCACGTCAGGAAAGTGGCGACCAATAATGATTATTGGCATTGGCACCGATCTGTGTGATATCCGGCGGATTGAAACCGCGCTGGAACGCCATGGCGAGCGTTTCATGAACCGTGTTTTCACCGACGTCGAGATCGCGCGTGCCAAACGTCGCCCGCACCGCACGGCGTCGTCACTGGCGATGTCCTTTGCGGCAAAGGAAGCCTGTTCCAAGGCGCTGGGTACGGGGTTTCGTCGTGGTGTGTATCACAGCACGATGGGTGTTGTGCACCAGCCGAGCGGCAAACCCGACATGGTCCTGATTGACGGGGCGCTGAAAAGACTTGAAGAATTGACGCCAGAGGGAAAAGTTGCATCAGTTTATGTAACGCTGACAGACGAATACCCGCTGGCGAATGCGGTCGTTGTAATTTCGGCCGATTGATTGGCAAAAAGTGATTGGTTTAAATACTGAATGGAAAAGCTAGTGCAAAAGAAGAAAACGGGTGGACTTCTGGACACCTTCAAAACCGTTTTCTGGGCCATTGTGATCGCGCTTCTGGTTCGGACATTCGCCTTCGAACCGTTTAATATTCCATCCGGTTCGATGATCCCGACCTTGCTGGTTGGTGACTATTTGTTTGTGTCGAAATTTTCCTATGGATATTCAAAGCACAGCCTGCCGTTCAGCGTGCCGCTGATTCCCGGTCGCATCATGTCGTCCGAACCGGAACGCGGCGATGTGGTGGTTTTCAAACTGCCTGCTGATCCGTCGCAGGATTATATCAAACGCGTGATCGGCCTGCCGGGCGATACGGTTCAGGTCACCAATGGCCGTTTGCTGATTAATGGCCAGACGGTAGAACGTGACCGGATCGAAGACTATATCCTGACCGATGGCAGCGGGCAGGCGATTGCCGTTCCGCAATATATCGAAACACTTCCGAATGGTAAGGTTCATCGTATCCTCGAGATCTTTGGCGATCAGGGGCCAAGCGATAACACCGAACCGTTTACCGTCCCCGAAGGGCATTTCTTCATGATGGGCGATAACCGCGACAATTCGGCCGATAGCCGGGCCTTCCCGTCGCGCTTCCGGTTTGTCCCGATCGAAAACCTCGTGGGACGTGCTGAATTCCTGTTCTATTCCAAAGACAGTTCACAGCCGATCTATGACTTGGGCAGCATCCGGTTTGACCGGCTGTTCCAGGGGGTCAACTGATGGCCGAAACGGTGCCATTGATTGCCGAGATTGATCACGAGTTTGCGCAACCCGATTTGCTTCGGGTTGCGTTGACGCATCGCAGTGCCGCAAAAGGCAAGGATGCGTTAAGCGGCGGCAATGAACGGCTGGAGTTTCTGGGCGACAGGGTTCTGGGGCTGGTTGTTGCCGAAATGCTTTATACGCGTTTCGGGCGCGAGCGCGAAGGCGCGATGGCCAAGCGTTTTGTCGCGCTGGTGCGTCGTGAAACGCTTGCCAGACTGGCACAGCAGATCGGCCTTGGCAGCCATATCCAGATGGCAAAAGGCGAACGTGCCGCCGGTGCGGATACCAATCCCGCCATTTTATCTGATTGCATGGAGGCGGTGATTGCCGCACTCTATCTTGACGGTGGTCTGGAACCGGCAAGAGAATTTATCGAACGGCTTTGGCTGCCGCTTCTCGATGAAGCGCCCAAGCCGCCGCAAGATGCAAAAACCCGATTGCAGGAACTTTTGCAGGGACGTGGCAAGCCATTGCCAAAATATGAAATGGTCGGTCGTCAGGGCCCCGCGCATGCACCTGTCTTTACCATTGAACTGAGCACCGGAGACGGTGAAAGTGTAAAGGCCGAGGGCAAATCGAAACGCGAGGCAGAACAACTGGCTGCTCAATTGATGTTGGATACACTGAACCATGAATGAGGTTCCCACTCCGGTGAACGAAGACAGATTACCTTATCAGCAGCGTTGCGGCTTTGTCGCACTTGTCGGGGCGCCAAACGCCGGAAAATCGACATTGCTCAATCAGCTTGTTGGCACAAAAGTATCCATCGTTTCGCCCAAGGTGCAAACAACACGCACGCGCGTGCGCGGCATTGTCATGACCGATGACGCGCAGCTGGTGTTTATCGACACGCCGGGCATCTTTGCGCCGAAGCGCCGTCTGGACCGTGCAATGGTCAAAGCCGCCTGGAACGGTGCGGATGATGCCGATCTTGTTGTTCTGGTGATTGATGCCGGGGCAGGGATCACCGACGAGGTGCGCGCGATCATTGATCAGCTCAAATCCCAGAATCGCAAAGCCATTCTGGCGATGAACAAAGTCGATAAGGTGGCCGACAAGGAAAAGCTGCTGCGTCTGTCGCAGGAATTCTTTGCCGAGGAAGTTTTCACCGATGTCTTCATGATTTCGGCCAAAAAGGGTTCTGGTACGCAGGATCTGGTGAATTTCCTTGCGGCCAAGATGCCCGATGGTCCGTGGATGTTCCCCGAAGACGACGTTTCGGATATGCCGTTGCGGTTGCTGGCGGCAGAAATAACGCGCGAAAAACTTTACTATCAGCTGCAGCAGGAATTGCCGTATTCCGCAACGGTCGAAACCGAATTGTGGGAAGAACGCAAGGATGGTTCCGTCAAGCTGGAGCAGACGATTTTCGTCGAGCGCGAAGGCCAGAAAGCCATCATCCTTGGCAAGGGTGGTAAGCGTATCAAGGCCCTTGGCAGTGATGCCAGAAAGGAACTTGAAGCGATTTTCGAACGTCGGGTTCATCTGTTCCTGTTCGTCAAGGTGCGCGAAAATTGGGGCGATGATCCCAATCGCTTTGCGATGTGGGGACTTGATCCCAACGCTTGATACATGGCGCGTAAGTTTCGCGCACATTTGCCCTGCCTGCAGGTTTGGATATGGAAAACGGATCTTTATGGGGAATAGTGTTGATCGTCGTTGGCGCCGTTGCCGCGATGATCGTTGCACGTGTCGCCCGGCGACCGTTTCGTTACCGGCATGATGGTAAAAATATCGAGCGCGACAAATCATTCCTTTCGCGCCCGGTTAATCTGCTGGCGTTGTTGGCGGCTATTGCCACCTTCGTTCTTGGGTTGCTTTGGCGTTTGAATGGAAATGGACCGTCGTAATGACCAGGCACGAAAATGACCCGATTAATGATGCAATTGATCACGTTTCAAGCAGCAACACATTGAAACGTATTGTTTTTATTGTTGCGTTCATCTGTCTTGCATCCAGCCTTGTCGGGCTTTTCTTCCTTGTTACCCGTCTGATCGTGCCGCGCGGTTTTTTCTAGAGGTGCAGGATGGACTGGCGTGATGATGCGATCGTCCTTTCCACGCGCAAGCTCGGTGAGAACTCGGTCCGTTTGTCGGTGCTGACGCGCGACTATGGTCGATATGCAGGCATGGTGCGCGGTGCCACCAGCAAATCAATGCGCGGTACGCTGGAGCCGGGGAATGAAGTTCGTGTCGGATGGTCTGCCAGATTATCAGAACATCTGGGGCAGTTCCGTTGCGAACTGACGGGCGCGCATGTTGCCGATTTGCTGCTATCCCCCGGGCCCTTGATGGCGTTGAGTTCGGCCTGTGCGATGCTGGAAGTCACATTGCCCGAACGCGAAGCGCACACCACATTGTATCAGGGGACGGTTGCACTGCTTTCCGCCCTTAAGACGGAGCAATGGCTGGCGTCTTACATCCGATGGGAAGTCGGGTTGCTTGACGAGCTTGGCTATGGGCTCAGCCTTGATCGTTGTGCAGCAACAGATGTTGCCGATGACCTCTGCTTTGTATCCCCCAAAAGCGGTCGGGCTGTTTCCGAGGCCGCAGGAACGGCATATCGTGATCGCCTGTTGCCGTTACCGGCATTCCTTGCCGCAGGCAGGGCCGCACAAAGCAGCCGCGATCAGGGATTGAATGAACAGTTTCGCCAAGGGATCAAACTGACCGGATTTTTCATTCATCGCGATATTTTTGAGGCAAAGGGTGTGAAGCCCGTTGCCGCGCGCGACCGGCTGGTGAGCCATATCTGGCGCGCAGTAGACGCCGATGAAAAATAAATACCGTACTTTGATGCGGACTTGTGTTGACCATAACCGTACCCACCGTAGTATGTTGCCAAAATGGTGATTGAGCGCCGGACACCGGACTGAATTGCCGAATTGATTGCAACCTGCCAAACAACAAGAAAAATCGTTCATGAGCACCAAGACTTCCGATCCGGCCAATGCCGGCCAAATCAGGGAAACGCGCCTTGCCGACGCGTTGAGCGAACGTTATCTCGCTTATGCCATGTCGACGATCATGTCGCGTTCTCTTCCCGATGTACGCGATGGTCTGAAACCCGTGCATCGGCGTCTGCTGTATGCCATGCGCCAGCTAAAACTTGATCCGGCGCAGGGGTTCAAGAAATGCGCCCGTGTTGTCGGTGACGTGATCGGTAAATATCACCCGCATGGTGATCAGTCTGTCTATGATGCGCTTGTGCGTTTGGCACAGGATTTTGCCGTCCGTTATCCGCTGGTCGACGGGCAGGGGAACTTTGGCAACATTGACGGCGATAACGCAGCGGCAATGCGTTATACCGAGGCCCGCATGACAGCCGTTGCCGCGGCACTGATGAATGGCCTTGACGAAGATGCGGTTGATTTCCGCCCGACATATGACGGCGAGGATCACGAACCGATTGTCATGCCGGCAGCGTTTCCGAACCTGCTGGCCAATGGTGCGGCCGGTATTGCGGTTGGTATGGCAACCAACATTCCGCCGCACAATGCTGGCGAACTATGTGCCGGCCTGATCAAGCTGATCGATAATCCTGATACCTCGATTGCGGAACTCGTGCGCTGTGTGCCGGGTCCGGACTTCCCGACCGGTGGGGTTCTGGTTGAGCCGCGCGAAAACATTCTTGAGGCCTATGCCACCGGGCGCGGTTCATTCCGTCTGCGCGCCAGATGGGAAGTCGAGAAGCTCAGTCATGGACTGTTCCAGGTCGTTGTGACCGAAATTCCCTATCAGGTTCAGAAAGCCAAACTGGTCGAACGTATTGCAGACCTTATGGTGCTGAAAAAGCTTCCGCTTCTGGCCGATGTCCGTGATGAGTCGACCGACCTGATCCGTCTGGTGTTCGAACCGCGCACCCGTGCTGTCGAGCCGGAACATCTGATGGAAATGTTGTTCAAGAATACCGAACTGGAAATCCGGTTTGGTCTGAACATGAACGTGCTGGACGGGGACAATACGCCGCGCGTGATGAACCTGCGCGAAGTGCTGCGTGCGTTTCTGGCGCATCGGCAGGATGTTCTTATCCGTCGTTCCAACCATCGACTGGCCAAGATCAATCATCGCCTTGAAGTTCTTGATGGTTATCTTGTTGCCTATCTGAACCTGGACGAGGTGATCCGGATCATTCGGTTCGAGGATGAGCCGAAGGTTTCCTTGATGACGACCTTCAATCTCACCGAAGTTCAGGCGGATGCGATCCTTAATATGCGTCTGCGGTCGTTGCGCAAGCTCGAAGAGATGGAAATCAAAAACGAGCATGCCAAACTGACCGAAGAGAAAGAAGGCCTCGAAGCGCTTCTTGCCAGCGAAACGCTGCGTTGGGAAAAAATCCGCGACGAAGTCGAGGAAATGCGCGAGAAATTCGGCAAGAAGACAGCCCTTGGCAAGCGTCGTACCGAAATCGGTGATGCGCCGGAAGAAATCGAAGTGCCCCTTGAAGCCTTGATCGAGCGTGAGCCGATCATGGTGATCTGTTCGAAAATGGGGTGGATCAGAGCCCTTAAAGGGCATACCGCCGATACGAGTGATCTGAAGTTCAAGGATGGTGACGAGGGGCGCTTTGCCCTTAAAGCCTTCACCACTGACAAGCTTCTGATCATGAGCACCGAAGGCCGTTGTTACACGATGTCATGTGACAAGCTTCCGGGCGGGCGTGGCCATGGTGAGCCGATCCGGCTGACAATTGATCTGCCACAGGAACATGACATTGTCGCAATGGTCATCCATAAGCCGGGCCGGAACCTGCTTGTTGCAAGCTCGGCCGGCCGCGGCTTCCAGGTGGCAGAGGCCGACGTGGTTGCCCAGACCAAGAACGGCAAGCAGATTTTGAACCTTGGCAAGGATGAAGAGGCCAAAATCTGCCTTTCGGTCGACAAGGATCATGTCGCTGTTCTGGGCGAAAACCGTAAACTTCTGATCTATCCGGTTTCCGAAGTCCCTGAAATGACCCGCGGGCGCGGTGTTATCCTGCAGAAATACCGTCAGGGTGGCATGGCTGATTTGGTCCTGTTCAATCTTGAAGAAGGACTGAGCTGGACCATGGGCGGCAGCGAGGGCCGTACACGTACCGTTACCGAGCTTGCAGAATGGATTGGCAAGCGCGCCGGTGCCGGGCGTATGCCGCCAACCGGGTTCCCGCGGTCAAACAGGTTCGAATAACGCATCCTTCGCAGAATGGATGAGATTCCAAAGGGATAAGGGCAGGGATGTTCTTATCCCTTTTCTCGTTTCCGGGCGAAATTTGTCAATCACGGGTGAAAACGCGGTTTGATTTTATTCAGGATGCTGAACAAGGCGGGAAACGGGCAAAATATATAGCGTTTTAAGGCGTAAATATGTAACTTCGCATCCTGATTGGCAGGGAGCCCGCAATTTCCCTGTGAGTTCCAAAAGGGCGTGGGAGTGAAAACGTGAATTTTCTAGGGAGTTTCGTCCGTTTCGTTGACGGTCTGAATGACTGGATCGGACGTGGCGTGGCCTGGCTGGTAATCCCGATGGTCGTGATCACATTCCTGGTCGCGACATTACGGTACGGTTTTTCCATTGGCTGGGTTTCGATGCAGGAAAGCTATATGTGGCTGCATGGTATCGTCTTTATGGTCGGTGCCGGTTACACGCTGCTACATGGCGGTCATGTGCGAGTGGACGTCTTCTATCGTCCGGCTTCGGCGCGCTACAAGGCATGGGTTGATCTCTTTGGTTCCCTGCTGCTGCTGCTGCCGGTGATCATTATGGTCTATATCTATAGTTACCCCTATGTGATGACCAGCTGGCTTCGTCTTGAAGGGTCACATGAAACCGGCGGCTTGCCGGGGCTGTTCCTTTATAAATCGGTTATTCTCGTTTTCTGCGTGTTGATTGCTTTGCAGGGGCTGTCACTCGCCGCGCGCAGCATTCTCGTGCTGACCGGGCATAAAGAATTTGAAATCAAAGAAGAAGAGCACGAGGGCGTTTGATGTCGGGGGAAATTCTTAGCCTTGTAATGTTCGCAGTAGCCTGCGGCGTTCTTCTTCTCGGTTTCCCGGTTGCGTTTTCCCTGGCAGGAACGGGGCTTGTCTTTGCGCTGATCGGTAATTCGATGGGCGTGTTTGACATGCCGCTTCTGGGGTCGTTGCCGTCACGCTATTTCGGTGTGATGACCAACGAGCTTTATGTCGCGATCCCGCTTTTCGTTTTCATGGGCGTCATGCTTGAACGTGCCCGGATTGCCGAAAAGCTGCTGACGACCATGGGGCTTCTGTTTGGCACCATGCGGGCGGGGCTTGGCATTTCGGTTGTGCTGGTCGGGATGCTGCTGGCGGCTTCGACCGGTATCGTTGGGGCAACCGTTGTAACCATGGGGCTTCTCAGCCTTCCGGCGATGCAAAAGGCCGGATACAGTCCGCGTCTTTCGACCGGGGTAATCTGTGCATCCGGCACATTGGGGCAGATCATACCGCCGTCGATCGTGCTGGTTTTGCTCGGTGATATCCTGCAAGGCGCTTACGCCGAAGCACAACGTTCGCTGGGCAATTGGGCCCCGGAGCCGGTTTCGGTTATCGACCTGTTTGCCGGTGCATTCATTCCCGGCATGCTTCTGGTCGGGCTTTATATCTGCTGGATCATCATTCAGGCCTTTATTGACCCCAAATCGGCACCGCCGCTGGTGACCGACAAACGGCCGGATGGCCTTTGGGGTGAAGTTCTGCGCGCGCTGATGCCTCCGGGGTTGCTGATCGTTGCCGTGCTGGGCTCGATCCTTACAGGTATTGCAACACCGACTGAGTCCGCCGCATTTGGCGGTGTTGGTGCGGTCATTCTGGCGGCGTTCTATAAACGCCTGTCATGGGACGTGTTGCGCCATGTGACACGCCAGACGGTTCAGATCAGTGCCATGGTCTTCGTGATCCTGCTGGGCGCATCGGTGTTCTCGCTGGTCTTCCGTGGCCTTGGCGGGGATCATCTGGTCGAAGAACTGCTGCATAACCTTCCTGGCGGTGTTTTCAGCGCCATGCTGGTCGTCATGCTGCTGATGTTTGTCATGGGCTTCTTCCTTGATTTCATTGAAATCGTGTTTGTGGTTGTGCCAATCGTTGGCCCGATCCTGCTCAAGATGGATATCGATCCGGTCTGGCTTGGTGTGATGATTGCCATCAACCTGCAGACCAGCTTCCTGACGCCGCCGTTCGGCTTTGCGCTGTTCTATCTGCGCGGGGTGGCCCCAGCGGCAATCAAGACCTGGGACATTTATCGCGGGATTGTCCCGTTTGTCCTGATCCAGGTCCTGGGCTTGGGGCTTGTTGCGGCGTTCCCGGCACTGGCGACATGGCTTCCGGACTTGCTGTTCAAGTAACCGCAGGCCCGCCAAAACCTGTCATGCAAAAAGGGTCGGCAAATGCCGACCCTTTTCGGTTTCTATATCTGAAAACTTAGTATTTGAACGGCAGGATACGTGCCTGGGCAAAAGCCGATTCCGAGAATTTCGACCAGCCAATCGACTGGGTACGGAACGCGATCAGGCTTTCGAACACTTCCTGCGACAGCGGATTTGATGCAACGAGGTCACGCAGAACCGTGCCCGACAATGCGCCAAGATTGGTCAGAATGTCGTCCGAGAACGGGCGAACATCGACATTGTGTTTGTCGCGCAGGGTCTGGAGCGCCTGATTGTTCCGCGCGGTGAATTCCGACAGAACCATCTGGTTCACAGCACGGTTGGCCTGCTCGACGATTGCCTTGAGATCGTCGGGAAGGGCATTCCACGCATCAAGGTTGATGAAGTTGTCCAGAACGGTCGCCGGTTCATGCCAGCCCGGATAGTAATAAAACTTGGCTGATTTATAGAGACCAAACGCCAGGTCGTTATACGGACCAACCCATTCGGTCGCATCAATTGCACCGGACTGAAGGGCAGGCGGAATTTCGCCACCCGGAAGGTTCACAACGTTACCTCCCGCAGCTTTGACGACTTCACCGCCAAGGCCCGGAATACGCATTTTCAGACCTTTATAGTCATCAATCGTATTCATTTCCTTGTTGAACCAGCCGCCCATCTGGGTGCCGGTATTGCCGGACGGGAAGAATTTGCAGTTCAGTTCGGAATAGACTTTGTCCGCAAGTTCCTGACCGCCGCCCCACTGGAACCATGCGTTCTGTTCCTGAGCGTTCAGTCCGAATGGCATCGCTGCGATATACTGGGTGGCATCGACTTTACCCTTCCAGTAATAAGGCGCGCCATGGCCCATTTCGACGGTACCATTACCGACAGCATCAATGGCTTCAAAGGCGGGAACGATTTCGCCCGCGCCAAAAACGGTCACCTTCATGCGGCCGTTTGATGCCTTGTTTATATATTCAGCCAAAAGGTTCGCCCCGGTCCCCAAACCCGGGAAGTTTTTTGGCCAGGTCGTGACCATGCGCCACTCACGGACTTCCTGTGCGATTGCCGGTTTGGCAAAGGTAGACGCGACCGCCGCGGTCGCACCGGCTACCGCAGCGCCGGAAAGAAATTGGCGACGTTTCATAGATTACAGCCTCCCAAAGATGCAAGCTCATGATTTATTGCCTCAAAGCCGTCATGCGGCTTTGGAGCAAAGCTTATATGCGTCTGTAGAATGTGGCAACCGGGGATCGATGGGGGAACTACTACTTTGGTCTAGTAGTTGCGGCGGGGTATCGCGAGCCAAAGATCAACCGTCAATACCGTCACTGGCCGGAAGGCTAACCCAGTTTCCGCCCCGAAAACCTTCCAGAGGCTGAAAGCGCATCTTGTAGGACATCTTTCGGCACTCTCCGATCCAGTAACCAAGATAAACATGGGGTAAACCAAGGGTTTGGGACTCTTTTATCAGATCAAGAATGATAAAGGTTCCAAGTCCGCGGCGCTGTTCGGAGGGATCAAAGAAGCTGTATACGGCAGACAGGCCATCAGAGAGGTTATCGACCAGTGCAACCGCGATCAGGCTGCCATTCTGGCGCCGATATTCAAAAATGGAGGTGTCGACAGTGCTGTCTTCGATCATGGCCCGATAGTCGCGGGCATCCATCCGCGCCATATCGCCATTGCCGTGACGGGCGTCCTGATACTGACTGAAAAGCTGAAACTGTTCCTGTGTGGCGACGGATGGCGAGACGGCCCGGATCAGATCATTGTTTTTTGCCGCGATACGACGAAACGATCTGGTCGTGCGGAAATCTTCGGAACGTACCCGGACGGGAACACACGCGTCACATTCGCTGCAGGCAGGCAAATAGGCAATAGAATGGCTGCGGCGGAAACCGGCGCGAGACAGCAGATCATGAACGTTATTTGCTTCGGGACCGCGCAGTTCTGTCACCAGCTTACGCTCGAACCTGCCAGGCAGATAGGGGCATGGCATGGGAGCGGTCATGAAGTAATGCTGTGTCAGTCGCCTTTGATTGACTGTCATTTACCGTTTTGCCCCGGCTTCAGAGGTTCTTCTGATAATATGAGATTAGGTATGAATCATGACGGTTTAAAGGGCGAACCCGACGATTGTCTGAGCTCGCCATAAAATTCCCTAGCGGTTTGAAGGGACAGAGAAGCTGGGGCGCCGGTTTGAAGGCGCTGAATTGCCCGATTCTTGTCCTGATCCCTGTTCGGTGGATGGGGTGCCAGACTGCGCAGGGGCGGAGGTTTCGCCATCAACGGCCGGGCGTTCACCGGTTCCGCGCAGAAGCGTGATGCTGATGCGTCTGTTGCGTTCGTTTTCCGGCGTTTCGGGAAGCAGCGGGTCCGTATCGGCAAGGCCGGCAACTTTGGCGAAGCGGCCGGATGCAAGGCCCTGCGTTTCAAGTTCCCGGCGGGTTGCCAGGGCGCGGTCCGAGGACAGTTCCCAGTTGCTGTAACCAGTGACTGTCGAGAAGGGCACGGCATCGGTATGGCCTTCAATCGAAATATCCTGCGGCATACCCTGGATAGCTTCGACAACCTTTGACAGCAGAAGTTTGGTGTGGTCGGCCATGACGGCACTACCGCTTGGGAACATTGCGGTGCCGTCTTCATCCAAAATCTGAATGCGAAGACCTTCGTCGGTTTCTTCGATCCGGATATTCTTGGCAAGTTCCTGCAAATCAGGTGAACTTTCAAGCGCCTTGCGAAGTTCTTCTTCCGCTTCCTTGAATTCCTTGTCTTCCTGTTCGGCAAGACGTTGCTCGGCCATTTCTTCCGGTGTTTTCACCGGGGGAATATCAATGCTGACCGTCGGCGCGCCCGTTTCAGAGCGTAAGGCACCTTGTTCTGCAAGGCTTTGGCCACCCAGAATGCCGCCGGAACCGGACTCGCTTTGAGAAATCGTTTCCGGGGTGAAATAGTTCGACACGCCCTGTAGCTGTTCTTCAGTGGCACTGCTAAGCAGCCAAAGCAGCAGGAAGAACGCCATCATTGCTGTCACAAAGTCGGCATACGCAACCTTCCATGCACCACCATGGTGGCCGTGACCGCCTTTCTTGATTTTCTTTATAACGATATCAGGCATGCGTCGCGTTTTTCTCTAAACCGGAAATGGATTATTCAAAAATCAAGCGGTTGGTGCATTTTGCAAAGCTTCGTCAAGTTCCTTGAAGCTTGGCCGAAGATCATGTGGCAGGGTTTTTCGTGCAAATTCTACCGAAACCTGCGGCGCATAACCCTGCATGTGTCCGATAAGTGCCGCCTTTATACAGCTGTAGTATTTCGCGTCGGCATCAACGGTTTTCTTGATGATGGATGCCGTCGGCGCGACAAAACCATAAGCGCCAAGAATACCAAGGAATGTCCCGACCAGTGCTGCCGCAATCAGGCCGCCCAGAATTTCAGGCGGTTCCGTCACGGAGCTCATGGTGACAATAACCCCCAGAACGGCCGCGACAATACCCAGCGCGGGAAGACCGTCGCCAACTGTTTGAACCGCATCGGAAACCGCGTGTTCTTCCTCGTGATGGGTTTCCAGTTCCTGATCTATCACGGCTTCGAGTTCGTACGCATTGGTGGTGCCAAGGGTCAGCAACCGAAGATAATCACACATGAACTCAAGGGCGTGATGGTCTTTGGTGACGCCGGGAAAGTTTGCGAAAAGGCTTGAGCTTTCGGGGTTTTCCACATGGCTTTCAAGCGCCAGATCGCCCTTTGATTTGGCGAGACGAAAAACAGCATAAAGGCAGGTCAAAAGCTCAAGATAGGAAGCTTTCTTCTTGGGGCCTTTCATGGCACGCAGGGTATAGCTGAAGGATCGTTTGACAACGCTTAGCGGATTGGCTGTCAGAAAGGCACCAAACGCAGCCCCGAAAATAATCAGAACTTCAAGAGGTTGAACGAGAATGCTAAATGACCCGTGTGGTAAATACCCGCCAAGTACCGAGCCAAGTACTATGACGTAACCGATAATCAGAAACATTATGCAGTCCCCATTAACCCCAAAATACGCCGCAACCGTAAATTCCTCATTATGGACAGCCTTCCGGTAAGCCGGAGTTTCAGGGTCGCAGCGCTTGTATTTATATGATTCATATTAACTTTTAATCTTATTAATATAGCGTTTAAAACGCTGACGCGTGGGGTTTGACAGCACAAGTTTTTCCCGCCATTTTCCCTGATCCTGTACGCAGGGCATGTCCAATAGGTTTTATCAGCAAGAGCATTCTTCAATATGTCATTTTCATCGCGCGATTTTCGGGACTGTCTGGGACAATTCGCAACCGGTGTTGCGGTTGTTACGGCACGGGCGAATAATGGCGCAAAAGCAGGCATTACGATCAATTCGTTTGCGTCGGTGTCGCTCGATCCGGCTCTGGTACTTTTTTCAGTAGACCAGCGCGCGGCCACACATTCATTGTTTGCAGGTGAGTGTGACCGTTTTTGCATCAATATCCTTAATCGGGATCAACGTGACCTGTCTGACCTGTTTTCATCACCGGTTCACGACCGTTGGGAAGACCTTGTTTTCGAAGATGATTGCCATGGTGTGCCAAAGCTGATCGGTAATCTTGCGACATTTTCCTGCAAACGACATGCAATTCACGATGGCGGAGATCACAGCATCATTGTGGGGCATGTGCAGGATATCTCGCTGGGGAATACCGGTGATCCTCTGCTTTATTATGGTGGCCGTTATCGCTCCCTTGGCAAATGAGCAAAGGGCCAACGGCATTGTCGCTGGCCCTTGTAATTTCAGTCGAGCGATGTGTTGCCCAGAAGGCGGCTGCCAAATCCGGCACCGGTCAGTTTTGTAATCACCTGTTCCGCGTGCGAGGTGTCTCTGACTTCCAGCACCATGTCGACGTCGGTCTGCTTTGCCGGCACATCATAGAAGTGACGCTGGTGATACACTTCGATGATGTTGGCTTCGGCGTCGCCGATCAGCGCGCTGATGGTTGCAAGTGCGCCCGGAACATCGGGAATTTCGATACGCACACGCACAAGGCGGCCTTCGCGCGCCATACCACGCATCAGAACCTGTGCCAGAAGGCGTGTATCGATGTTGCCGCCACTGACAATCATGCAGACCTTCTTGCCCTTGAAACGGTCATGATGGTCAAGTAGAGCCGCAAGAGGGGCCGCACCCGCACCCTCGACAACCGTCTTCTCGATCTCGATCAGCATCTGGATGGCACGCTCGATAGAGCTTTCCTCGACCAGCAGCACATCATCAAGCTTTTCCTTGCAGATTTCGAGGGTCAGGCCACCCGGTTGCTTGACCGCAATGCCTTCGGCAATCGTCACACCACCGCCCGAAAGCGGCAGGCCTTTGATGCCTTCATACATCGAAGGATAAAGCTTGGTCTCGACACCAATCACCTCGATATCCGGGCGTCGGGCCTTGATGGCCGTAACAATACCGGCCGCAAGACCGCCGCCGCCAATGGGGACGATAATGGTGTCGATGTCCGCCCCATCATTAAGGATTTCAAGCCCGACAGTCCCCTGACCGGCAATGATATGCGGATCATCAAACGGATGCACAAAGGTCAGGCCGCGTTCTTTCTGAATTTTCGATGCGGCTTCAAGGCTTTCGGCGAAAACACTGCCTTCAAGGACAACTTCCGCCCCGTGTGAACGGGTGTGACGGACTTTGGTAAAGGGTGTGTTTTTCGGCATGACAATGGTTGCCGGAATGCCAAGTCGTTTGGCGTTATAGGCAACACCTTGCGCATGGTTTCCGGCCGATACGGCAATGACACCCTTCGCGCGTTCTTCAGGCGTCAGGCTGGCCAGTTTGATATAAGCGCCGCGTTCCTTGAAGGAGGCCGTATATTGCAGGTTTTCAAGTTTCAGGTGAACTTCGGCCTCGCAAATATTTGAAAGTGTTTGCGATTTTACCAATGGCGTTTTGCTGACGATGCCTTCAAGCAAGCCGGATGCGCGTACGATGTCGTGATAGGAAACGGTCATTTCCATACTCCTGCGGCCAGCCGCACTTTACGTGATGTGCTGGCATTTTATCATGTGTGGGCAAAATTCGGATGTTTAACCAAGCCTGTCATCCGCGGATGACAGGGATCACATTCGCAGGGCGGAAATCCCGATAACCATGGCCATCGCACCGGCACGAAGCGTCGGACGGGGATGCGATGCGAGGATGTCAAGGCAAGCAGACATAGCCATGTTCTTTCCGGGTTATGGGTCGGTAATCGTGATGCAGCTTTGCGGATTAGGCGCGCAAGGTCAAGTTTGCAAACAAAAAGGCCGGGTTGCAACATTTGCAACCCGGCCGGTTTGGGAACGCAGGCAGGGTTATTCCATATTCATGATGATGGTTTTCTTGTGCGTGAAATGTTCAAGCATGCTTTCAAGCGATGCCTCCTTGCCAAGACCCGAAAGCTTGACGCCGCCATATGACAGGTTTGGCTGCACGACAAGGTTCTGATTGACCTGAACAAAGCCCGCTTCAAGCCGTTTGGTGGCCGTCAGCGCGGTTTTAAGGTCCTTGGTCCAGACGGTTGCGGCAAGGCCAAAGTCGCTGTCATTGGCAAGCTCAATCGCCTCGTCAAAGGTTTTGAACCTGAACACACACGCAACAGGGCCAAAGATTTCTTCGCGGGCAATCCGCGCATCGGGTTTGACATTGGTAAAGACAACCGGACGGACAAACATGCCGTCCGCAAGTGCCGGATCGGTCGGAAGGGCGCTGAGTTCATTTTTGGTCGCACCTTCTTCCTCGCCGATCTCGATATAACCGCACACCTTGTCGCGCTGTTTGCGATTGATGATGGTGCCGATATCGGTTTCCTCGTCCAGCGGATCACCCATTTTAAGGGTGTTGACCTTGGCCAGAAGACGGCTGACGAATTCGTCATGCAGGCTTTCATGTACCAGAATGCGCGACGACGCCGTGCAGCTCTGGCCCTGACGGGTAAAGCGCATGCCGCCAATTGCCCCGGCAATGGCCTTGTCCAGATCGGCGTCATCCATCACGATCATCGGCGATTTGCCACCCAGTTCCAGCGTGACCGGGATCAGTTTTTCCGCCGCTGCGCGGTAAACCGTACGACCGGTTTCGACCGATCCGGTAAAGGATACCTTTTTGACATCCTTGTGCGCCACCAGCGGGCCGCCACATCCCGGACCAAAACCGGAAAGGATGTTCAAAACACCCTTTGGCAAGACCTGCTGCATGATCTGGCAAACGCGAAGGACGGTAAAGGGGGTGTCTTCTGCCGATTTAACGACAACGGTATTGCCCGCGACCAAGGCCGGGGCGACCTTGATCGCCATCAGAAGCAGCGGCACGTTCCACGGAATGATCGCACCGACAACGCCAACCGGTTCACGCGTTGTCAGGGTCATCATGTTCGGGTTGAACGGAATGGTTTCACCCTTCAGTTCCGAAGCAAGGCCGCCAAAGAAGGTGAACATGTCGGCCAGGACCGATGCCTCGACCCGGCTTTCCGTCCGCAACGCCTTGCCGGACTCAAGGGCCACCATCCGGCCGAGTTCCTCGACATGCTGGGTCAGGATACGCCCGCATTCCGCCACCAGCTTACCGCGTTCGCGGGCAGGGCGGTTTGCCCAATCCTTTTGGGCCTTCTTTGCCACCGAAACCGCGAAATCGACGTCATCGGCGTCACCTTCGGCAGCCTGCGCAATAACCTTGCCGGTTGCCGGGTTCAGCACGTCAAAATTTCTGCCATTTCTGGCCGGTACAAGTTCCCCGTCGATCAGGTGACGGCCATCAAGTTCCTTGACCAGTTTGTGGGGATCAAGCACGGGTTCGATAGACATTTCAGGCTCCCTGTCATATAGCTGCGCGCCCGTTTTCCGGCTGCGTCGCAAAATAAACGGTTATTCGGTATTGGTTTACCAATTTATCGATCCGATACCGGAAAGGCAAGGTCCTTTCACCATGTTAGGCATGACAGTCAGGGGCAGGGTTGATAGGGTTACTTAAACGCGGGCTGCATTTCGAATTGTGAATGCGCCACAGATACAATTCCGTAAGGACAAGGGGATACCCATGCCGCGCCATTTCGATACGACGTTTGATGTTGTTCGTGAACTTAAGCCTTCTTACCCGGTTTATTGCCTGCGCCCTGACATCCTGCGTGAATCGGCCAAACGGTTTGTCGATATGTTTCCCGGCAATGTCCTTTATGCGGTCAAATGCAATCCGCATCCGGAAATCATGCGCTACCTTCATGAAGGCGGTGTTCGTCATTTCGATACCGCATCGCCCGAGGAAATTGCCCTTGTCCGCCGCCAGTTTCCCGGCATGAACGTCTATTTCATGCATCCTGTCAAAAGCCGGGATGCCATTCGCAGCGCGCACCGTGTTTTCGGCGTAAAGCATTACGTGATCGATACCGAGGATGAACTTGAAAAAGTCCGCGCCGAAACCGACGGCGAGACCGATCTGGTCATTCATGTCCGCCTGGCAACCCCGCCGGCAGGGGCGGCCTATAACCTTTCGGCAAAGTTCGGTGCCCGTCCGATGACGGCATCGGAACTTTTGAAGAAAGTTGATGGCTATGGCTATACCGCCGGGCTTTGCTTCCATGTCGGGTCGCAATGCACGACACCCAACGGGTATCGCATTGCCGTCGAACTGATCCGGCAGGTTGTTGATTTTTCCGGGGTAAAAGTCCGTTATATCGATGTTGGCGGCGGGTTCCCCGGCCAATATATGAACCAGCGCGCACCGGGGCTTGAGGTCTTCATGGAGGAAATCAAGGACTGCATTCGCTGGCTTGGCCTGCCTGATACCACCTTTATGTGCGAGCCGGGCCGCGCACTGGTGTCGAGTGGCGTGTCGCTGATCACGCAGGTGCATCTGCGTAAAGAGGACCAGCTCTTCATCAATGACGGAGTCTATGGCAGCCTTTCCGAGGCGGTCACCGGGCAGTTGCGTTTCCCGGTACGACCGATGCGGATCGGCGGTGATTTCAACGACACCGATACCCTTGATTTTACGATCTATGGCCCGACCTGCGACAATATGGATGTGCTTCCGGCAACGGTAACCTTGCCCGCCGACATCCGCGAAGGGGACTGGATCGAGTTTGGTCATATCGGTGCCTACAGCAACGCGCTGGCCACCCATTTCAACGGTTTTTACCCGGAATTACTGGTGACGGTTGGCGAAACATTCCCGTTCATTGATGGCGAATTTCCGCAGGTCGGCTGACCACAATCGGTCATAGCGGTAAAACAGTACTTGTTTGCGGATATTCTTGTGTGCACTATGCTGCCCGGTATGACACCGGGCAGCATGAATGCCCGGCACAAGATCTGAAACAGGGAAGATACGCCGTGACCAACAGCCTTTTCATGCGCATACGAAGCCGATTTCCATCCGACCTGTCCAAGGTCCTGATCGAAACGGCAGAGGGCACAACATACAGCTACGGTGATGCCGATGCGGCGTCCGCACGTATTGCCGGGCTGTTAACAGCCCTTGGTGCCAAAAAAGGTGATCGCGTCGCGGTTCAGGTCGATAAATCCCCCGAAGCCCTGTTCCTTTATCTCGGCTGTATCCGCGCAGGTCTGGTCTATCTGCCGCTGAATACCGCGTATCAGGCAGGTGAACTTGCCTATTTCATGGGGAACGCGGCACCTATTGTTTTTGTCTGCCAGCCACACCGCGAAGATGAAGTAACTGCAATTGCCGACGCACAGGGTGTTGAAAAGGTTTTGACACTTGGCACGACGGGCGAGGGGACGTTGATCCATCAGGCGGCGGATTTCCCCGCCGAATTTACCCCGGTTGCCTGTGCAGATGATGAACTTGCGGCCATTCTTTACACCTCTGGGACGACGGGCAAGCCAAAGGGGGCCATGATGACCCAGACCAATTTATGGTCAAATGCCGCGACCCTGGAAAAGCTGTGGGGCTTTGGTCCGGACGATGTTCTTTTACATGCGCTCCCGATTTTCCATACGCACGGGCTTTTCATTGCGTGTCATTGCGTGATGCTGTCGGGATCGAAAATGTTCTTCCTGCCGAAGTTTGATCGCGATCAGGTCATGGCGCTGTTGCCGCGCAGTACCGTCATGATGGGCGTGCCGACATTTTATGTCCGGCTGTTATCCGGTGATGATTTCAATGCCGATGTGACCTCGGGCATGCGGCTGTTCATTTCAGGATCGGCACCCTTGTTGCCCGAAACATTTGTCGCCTTCAGGGAACGGACCGGCAAGGCGTTGCTGGAACGTTACGGCATGACTGAAATGGGAATGGCTACGTCCAATCCGCTCAATGGGGAACGGATCGTGCATACGGTCGGCCCGGCCCTGCCGGATGTGGAAGTCCGGGTCTGTGACGATAAAGGGAATGTGCTTGGAACCGACGAGATCGGCGTTCTGGAAGCACGCGGGCCGAACGTTTTTGCCGGATACTGGCAAATGCCGGAAAAAACGGCCGAGGAATTCCGCGAAGACGGGTTCTTCATTACCGGTGACATCGCGAAAATCGATGCCAAGGGATATGTCCATATCGTTGGTCGCGCCAAGGATCTTGTGATTTCCGGCGGGTTTAACGTTTATCCCAAAGAAATCGAAACGGTCATCGACAAGATGGATGGTGTTGTCGAAAGTGCCGTGATCGGCGTTGCGCATCCGGATTTTGGCGAGGCCGTCGTGGCCGTGATCGTCCGCAGCAGCGATAAACTGTCCGAAGATGACGTGGTCAATGCGATCAAGGGGCAGCTTGCCAATTTCAAAGTACCCAAGCGCGTTTTCTTCGTGTCCGAACTTCCGCGTAATGCGATGGGAAAAGTACAGAAGAATATCCTGCGAGAGGATTATAGCGCGGTATTTGCCAACTAGAACGGGGCGCTACAACGGGGCGAGGGACAGCTTGCCCCGTCAGCACATTATCCCGAAAACAAGAAAAGCCCCGGCAATCAATGCCGGGGCTTTTCTTTTGGACGGCTACGGTCTGGCTTAGCGACCGAAAGCAACGCGATGTGCGACATCGTCAATCATGTCACGGTTCAGGCCGATATCTGCCAGCTCACGTGCATCAAGTTTACGGAGCGCAGTCTGGGTCTGGTACTGAACACGAAGGGCGCGCAGGAAAGCAAAAATCTTGGTTACGATCATTTCATCACCTATTTCAAACCGGCCAATTTCAAATTGGCACTGTCATTCAGATAACCGGCATGTGCTCACCGAAGATATTCCATGAAGGAATAGTTAACTGGTTTGACGTGTCGGTCTGCTTGATATGTACCGAATGATCATCTGCATTTTTTCGCATCAGCCAGTCGATACATCGTTTTTATTTCGTGAGTGCAAACTACGCCCGGTTGATTGTGAAATCCAATGCGTTTTTTGCATGGCTGGAGGCTGGAAAGCGCAGAAAGTCATGTTTTTGCAACGAAAACGCTTAAATAACGTCATAATACAGATTTACTTCGTTGTTTATTGCTATGTTTTCAGCGCATAGCTAATTAAATTACCAATCGCTTTCCAATTGAAAGCGGAACCGCTACAACAGCAATCGCGATTTTCATACGAACATATCCGGATTGATGCCTTCAGGCGAATTCACGGATGGCTTTCTATCGGACAGGAGACACGGACAGATGAGTATCAACCGCCCGAAGCTCAGCTTTGAGCAGGCAATCGCCGCTTATCTGCAATATGCGCCGCGTTTGCCGCAGGTTGATCCGGCATCTGTTCCTGCAAAAACACAGTATGTTGGAAACCTTCTGGAAATCGCGGACCAATTTGATCTGATCGTGTTCGATGCTTTTGGTGTGCTCAACAGCGGGGCGCAAGCCATTCCCGGCGCGGTCGAAACCGTTTCTGCACTTCAGAAATCGGGAAAGAAACTTGCCGTTGTCACCAATGATGCATCGAGTTCAGCCGAGGCGATCCTTGCACGGCATCGCGGGCGCGGGTTCGATTTCAACACGACAAACCTGATCAGCAGCCAGCAATTCGTGGCCCCGATGATGGAAACCTACAGGGATCTGTCCCATTGGGGAGCCATGGCACCGGTTCACTGGCCATTTGACATTCTGCCGGGCAGGGTGGAACCGCTTGGTGCGGATCGCGCGCTTTATGATGCGGTTGACGGCTTTGTTCTTATTGATTCTGAAAACTGGTCCGATATCCAGCAGAATCATCTGGAAGAAAGCCTTGCCGCCAATCCGCGCCCCATTCTGGTCGGCAATCCCGACATCTGCGCGCCGATGGGGGCATTCCTGTCGGTTGAGTCCGGATATTTCGCCCATAAGGCAGCGGATCGTTGCAATGTAATACCGGATTGCGTTGGCAAACCCTATGGCCATGTGTTTGATGAAGTCCTGCACCGTCATCCCGATATCAGCCGGGATCGGGTCCTGATGGTAGGCGATACAATCCATACCGATGTGCTGGGCGGGCTGGCAGCCGGCATCAAGACACTTCTGGTGCATCAGGGGGGATTCCTTGACGGCCAGGACGATATCGAAAGCCTGTTTGAAAAGTCGGGTCTGCGTCCGCATTTTTGTGCGCGCGCCATCGGTCATGGTCTTGCCGTGCCAGGTGCAGAAAGTGAAGCCTGTTGCGCCTGATGATGGATCAAACGGCCCGGTAAGAAGGGCCGCAGACAAGGTACTCCCGACCTGATCGTCATTCCCGTAACGGCGGGAATCCAGCCTCTTTCAACAGGGCATGGATTCCGGGTCTGCGCTGCGCTTCGCCCGGAATGACGATTTGATCAACCAACAAACCAATCCAGCCAAGCCAACCCCGCTGCCCTTTGCATCGCCAAACGCCACCGACCGGAAGACCGGACAAACGCCCGTCGCTCTCGGTTGCGCCAAAACGCACCTCACTCCACGGGCAACAGCGTTGTCGCACGGCAGGCACACCTCCCGCCATCGATGACCAGCCTTTCGGCATCTTCGAACGCTCCTTCGGCCCACTGGCAATCGATCCCGCTACCCCTCGGCATAGCCAAACGCTACCGACCGGGTAGGCTGGACAGAACTGGATTGCACCAGACCGACCACGCCCAGTCCCTGCTGCCCCGAACAAACGCCTCGGGCTTTCGATGGACACTACAAGCGCACCTCGCCCCAAGGACGAAGGCGTTGTCGCAGGGCAGGCACAAATCCCGCCATTGATGACCAGCCGATCCAATGCAGACGCAATTCGGGCCTGCTGATCCTCGGCATTGCCAGACTTCATCGACCGGTTGGGTAGCGGCGGGATGGGCTGACATCTGCCCGGCTCTCGCCGTCCCGAACAAACACCCTTGCCCCAAGGGCACATCTCTCCCGTCATGATAAACACAGTTTTCGTAAATTTCCCCCGGCCTCACGGCCCAAACGCACCACCGCCGTAATGACTTTTCCATGCGCCAGTGATGCCCATTTGGCGATACCGCCGTCGTCCTTTCAGACGATCAGATAGCTGCTTCATCATCATCCCATTCCCATTTTTGCCGCCTGAAACGCAAAAACCCGCAAAAGCGAATCACGCTTTGCGGGTTTTGTCTCCGG
>TARA_R100000049_G_scaffold5449_1_pt1 | contig 48408 bp, 47 predicted proteins | sample TARA_R100000049 | Tara Oceans TARA_R100000049 (sample SAMEA2619992) | marine metagenome | biome: marine biome (ENVO:00000447); feature: mesopelagic zone (ENVO:00000213) & marine oxygen minimum zone (ENVO:01000065); material: "saline water (ENVO:00002010), including plankton... | reverse complement strand
CAATCAGGGCAATCCCCAACGGGTCCTGCAAGGTCACAATATCGGGTGGACGTTCCCATCCGGCAAGCGGCGCGACCGCCCGAACGATCCAGCCGGTTGGTGCAATCAGAAAAGCCAGCCCAAAGGCCGCGGCTGCATGTGGCACGGAAAGGATCGGCGACAGCAGGCGTTGCATGACGCCAAAAATCCGCGTTCCCTGCCATGCGGCACAAAATAGTATGACAACCTGAAACGAGATCAGTGTTGCGATCAAACCATTGATCAATGACAACCTGATCGAAATGCCAAGCCCCGGCTGATTGATCAAATCCCGCCAAGGATCAATCGATATTACATCGCCGCCAAGCGCCGGAAGATACCCGAATGCCGGTAATATCGTCCCGATCAGCCCGGCACAGACCGGGCCGATCATCAGGATAAGGGTAAAAGCCGGAAAAAGCCGGAGCATTTGGGCTTATTGCACCACGCCGTAGCGCTTCTGCCATTCTGTTTCAACCAGTTCCATCCAGCTTGGATGTGGTTCCGGCAGAACCGTACCACGTTCGGAAGGCGACAGAGACGCAATGCCAAGATCCAGATCGGCAAAGGCCTTTTGCATGTCTTCTGGCAATTTATCCATCGCCAGTACCGTATCGGCTCCCCAGTATTGCGGGTCCTGTTTGCGCAGTTGGGCTTCGGGTGACATCAGGAAATCGGCCAGCACGACCGCCCCGGCCTTGGCCGATGCGTTATAGGGGATGGCAACGAAGTTGGTGTTGCCAAGCGTACCCTTGTCAAACACATAGGATCGGACTGTATCGGGCAGTTCCATCGCCTCGATTGCCGATGAGACTTCGCCCGAGCTAAACGAAAACGCGATATCGATCTGGTTATCGGCCATCATCGTACGTAGCGAGGCACCATTTTGCGGATAGGCCTGCCCGTTGCGCCACAATAGCGGTTGCAAGTCTTCGAGATATCCCCAAAGAGGTGCCAGAACCTTTTTGGCGTCCGTTTCATTGGCGGGCTGTTGCAGAACTTTCGGATCCGTTACCAGTTCGGCCAGAATCTGCTTCAGGAAAGTTGATCCCATATAGTTTGGCGGCTGGGGATAGGTGAAGCGCCCCGGATGTTTGACCAGCCATTCCAGCAAGGCTTGAGCTGACTTCGGTACGCTATCAAGGCGTGCGGTATCATAATAGAAACTGACCTGCGCCATACCCCACGGCGCTTCAAGGCCCATGGTCGGAACCGTGAAATCGTTGATTACGGTTGGCTTGCCTTCGACATCGACATAGGCAAAATTCGGCGTCTGTTCGGCCCACGGCCCAAACAGAAGGTCATTGCGTTTCATGGCGGCAAAGTTTTCACCATTCAGCCAGATCATATCGACCGCCCCGCCATCATCGACGCCAGCCGTCTTTTCCGACAACACCTTTGCCACTGCATCGGCCGTGTCGGAAAGTTTCACCTGTACGACATTCACACCGTACCGTTCCTGTACCTGGGCACCCGCCCACGCGATATAATCATTGATGCGCGGCTCCCCACCCCAGGCATGAAAATACACGGTCTGGCCGCGCGCCTGATCAAGCACCGACTGCCAATTGCCGATATCGGGGGCCGGGTCGGCTTTTGCGGGCATCGATACCATGGCCATTGCAAGGCCTGTGACGATGCTCAGACCGGCGAAAAAAGCGCGCATACTGGAAATCCTTGTTGCTGAAGGGCCTCTCAACACTACCTGATTGAAGCAATCTGGCACCATCGGCGATACCTGTCTGTTTTTGTTGCCATCATTTTTCCAATCTTGGCAGTCTAAAATCAATTCACGCTTGCGTTAGATGGCAGGTGTCTGGGCTTAATCTCTGCCGATGGTTTTGGCACCCGTGACATAGGAACGAAAAGATCATGTTTGAATGGGTCACAGATCCGCATATGTGGATGGGGCTTGCGACTTTGACCGCGCTTGAGATCGTACTGGGCATCGATAACATCGTTTTCCTGTCGGTGATTGTTTCCAAACTCCCGAAAAATCAACAGAAATCAGCTCGTCGCATCGGCCTTATCGGGGCGATGGGCATGCGGCTTGTGCTTCTGGCCTGTATCGCCTGGGTGATGGAATTGACCGCCCCGCTGTTTGCCGCCTTCGGGCAGGAAGTCAGCGGACGTGACCTTATTCTGATTATCGGTGGCCTGTTCCTGATCGCCAAGGCGTCCAAGGAAATTCACCATACAATTGACGAACCCGAAGAACACGGCCCCGGCAAGATCATGTCGAGTTTTGCGATGACCATCACCCAGATCATGCTGCTTGATATGATATTCTCGCTCGACAGCGTGATTACGGCGGTTGGACTGGTTGATCATCTTTCGATCATGATGATCGCGGTTGTCCTGTCGGTTCTCGTCATGCTGGCAGCAGCCGGCACCATCAGCGATTTTGTCGAAAAGCACCCGTCGGTCAAAATGCTGGCGCTGGCCTTCCTGATTCTGGTCGGGTTTGTCCTGCTGCTTGACGGTGTCGAAATCCATGTTCCAAAAGGTTACATTTACTTCGCCATGGCATTCAGCCTGGGTGTCGAGACGCTCAATCTGATCAATCAGAAACGTAAACGCAAAGCCAAAGAGCTGGGAGCAGCCAAATGAAACAGGTTTCACCGCCCTCGTGCCTGCAGAACGCCTTCAACAATCACCACCTTGGCCATGTCAAGGTTCTCGAATTCCCTGATGGCACACGGTCGGCCGCGGATGCCGCGGCGGCTATTGGTTGCGATGTCAGTGATATCGGCAAATCACTGGTTTTCATGACCGAAGGCAACAAACCGGTACTGATCATCATGAACGGTGCCGACCGGGTAGATGAAACCAAGGTTGCCCATCTGCTTGGCCTTGATATCCGCAAGGCGGATGCCAACGAAGTCCGCACCCATACCGGTTACGCCATTGGCGGTGTTCCGCCCTTTGGACATGTCGGCCCGGTCGAGACCCTGATTGATGAAAAGCTGCTTGCGAAAAAGATAATCTGGCTGGCCGCAGGCACACCCAAAACCGTGTTTTCCCTGATGCCAGATGAACTTCGCGCGGTGACGGGTGTTGACACGGGTGTGGATATTTCGGCCTGATCAGGCTTAGATCAGACCGTCATCACGCGTTGCCGAACGTGCACCGATTTCATCAAGTTCGGCCTGCTCCTTGCGATCTTCTTCGGCGCGTTCTGCTTCGACACGGTTGCGTTCAGCGATTTCCGCGGTCTTGACGGCCTTGAACGCATCCGCGACCTCATCGCGGAACGCGTCGATTTTGGCTTCCTGTTCTGCGATCCGCTTTACCAGTGCTTCGCGCTCGAACACGACGGCACTGGCAAAGGGGCCATAGGCAAAACCGGCCAGTTCGGGGTTTTCGGCGGCAACCTTCTGCTCGGCTATCACGGCCTTTTCCAGCGCATCCTTTTCCGCCAGAAGATTGGTCAGTATGCCCTGCATTTCGCCAAGTTCGCGGCGTTTATCATCCAGCGCCCATTTGCGCATGCGGATCAGTGTTTTGAAATCCTTGGCCATCGTGGTCAGTTACCTGAAATATGGCGGACGCGGCATCAGCATGATCATGTGATTACTGCTGATCGCGGCGAAGCGCCCGTTTGGCCGCATTCAGATCATTACCCGCATTCGTCACGGTTGAACGGCTATTGACCTGCGGGCGAAGCCGGTTGCGTTCCATAACGGTTGCGCCCTGCGGGTTGGCTGCCGGTTGGCCACCTGCATCCGGGACTTCCTGTTGGGCGGGTGCCAGATCAAGACGACGTGCCAATTCGGCATAACCATCGGCCAGCCGGGTACATTCGGTTTTACGCTGTTTGAGGAATTCCTCGATCAGCGGGAAGTAATGAATGGCTTCGTCCACCTTGGGATCCGTCCCCAGACGATAGGCCCCCAGACGGATCAGTTCCGCCATGTCTTCATAGGTTGCCAGCAGCTGACGGGCGCGCGAAACGATCTGGTTTTCATACTCGCTATTACATCCGGGCATGGTACGCGAAACACTGCGCAGGATATTGATCGCCGGATACCGACCCTGTTCGGCGATTGCGCGGTCCAGCACGACGTGGCCATCAAGAATACCACGCACCGCATCGGAAATCGGTTCGTTATGATCATCCCCGTCGACCAGAACGGTAAACAGGCCGGTCACCGATCCCTGCCCCGGCCCGCCCGGCCCGGCACGTTCCAGAAGGCGCGGCAATTCGGCAAACACCGTCGGGGTATAGCCCTTTGACGCGGGTGGTTCGCCGACCGAAAGGCTGATTTCGCGTTGCGCCATGGCAAAACGGGTCACAGAATCCATCATGCACAGCACGTCACGCCCGGTATCGCGGAAGAATTCCGACAGCGCCATGGTCATATAGGCAGCCTGACGTCGCATCAATGGCGGCTCGTCCGACGTGGCAACCACGACAACAGACCTGCGAAGGCCTTCTTCGCCCAGATCGTCTTCGATGAATTCGCGGGCTTCGCGGCCACGTTCACCGATCAGGCCGACAACCGAAACATCGGATGTCGTATGGCGGGTCATCATCGACAGCAAACTGGATTTACCAACCCCGGACCCGGCAAAGATGCCCATACGCTGCCCCCGGCAGCAGGTGAGAAAGGTATTCATCGCCCGCACACCCAGATCAATCTTCCCCGCCACACGCTGGCGCGAATGGGCCGATGGCGGTGCATTGCGGATCGGGTATGGTGTCGGTCCTTCGGTCAGCGGGCCCTTGCCATCGACCGGCTGGCCGAACGCATTGACCACACGCCCCAGCCAGCTTTCATCGGGATAGACTTGCGGTTGGGTGTCGGCCAGTTCGACTTCACAGCCAATCCCGATGCCGTCAAGCATCCCGAACGGCATCAAAAGTGCTCGTTCATTCCGGAAACCAACGACTTCGCAAATTACGGCCACACCATCACGACGTTTGACCTTGCAACGATCCCCCACCGAAAGCGCCCCTTCAACCCCGCCAATTTCAACCAGCAGGCCAAGAACAGCCGTTACCCGCCCGACAGTCCGGTAATCTGGAATGCGGCGAAGTTCGGCGACAATATTTCGGCCAATCTGGAACACGTTTGCGCTTTTCTGTTTGATGGGTTCCGATATGTGATGCGATCGGGAATTTTATCGCAGTCCCATGTCAAAGGGTGGCAAATTCGACCGCGTCGCACCAGATATAAGTGGCATAAACGGTATTAAAAACCCGTATATGCGGAATTGCCATTAAAAATCCGGTATCGGCAATCATGGTCGTTAACGGCGCAAACCGTTGGGAAACTTCACATTCCCCGCACCATCTGCCTTTATCGATGAAAAAAAGTTAACAACATGCGACTCGCCTGCTTGCCACGAGTCGCAAAGCAACGTATCGTTAACGGAATGGAATAAAATTCCACACGGCAATCGTTGGGGCGCTTGTCGAAATTAGCCGGATTAACACGGATTTTTTGCGGAACACGGTAACGGAGCGGAACATGCGGGTGCTGCTTGTCGAAGATGACAACGCCACTGCTGACAGCATCGAGTTGATGCTGAAATCGGAGGGCATGGTTGTCGACACCACGGATCTTGGGGAAGATGGCCTCGAGATCGGTAAATTGTATGACTACGATATTATTCTTCTGGATCTCATGCTGCCGGACATCGACGGCTATGAAGTTCTCAGACGTTTGCGCGACGCACGCGTTGAAACCCCGGTGCTTATCCTGTCGGGGTTGACCGAAACCGAAGACAAGGTCAAAGGCCTTGGTTTTGGCGCGGATGACTATCTGACCAAGCCCTTTGACAAGGTTGAACTGCTGGCACGCATTCAGGCGATCGTTCGCCGGTCGCGCGGCCACGCACAATCGATGATTGCCACCGGCAGACTGAATGTGAATCTTGATGCGCGCACGGTTGATGTTGATGGATCGCCGCTGCATCTGACCGGCAAGGAATATGGCATCCTTGAATTGCTGTCGCTGCGCAAGGGCACGACATTGACCAAGGAAATGTTCCTGAACCATCTCTATGGCGGTATGGACGAGCCGGAGCTCAAGATCATCGACGTTTTCGTGTGCAAGCTGCGCAAGAAAATCCAGTCCGCCACCAAGGGCGACAATTACATCCATACAGTCTGGGGCCGGGGCTATGTCCTGCGCGATCCGGATGTAAACAGTAGTGCTGCCGCCTGAACGCAACGCAACTTTATCGCGTTCCGCTGCGCACGAAGTCAAAAACGCCCCGATGGATCGTCGGGGCGTTTTGCTTTTGGCGGGTGCGCGTTACACGGCAACCATCCTGATTTCTATTTCTTGTCTTCCGGCTTGCCAAAGCGCGACCGATCAAAGGTCGTGGACGGGCGGGTTGTTCCGCTGCCCGTGCTGCCGGTTCCGGTTGACGGCCTTGCGGGCGGAGTGCTGCCCGTGCCGCTTGAACCGGCGGTGCCTGTTGTGCCCAGTGGACGGCGATATGTCGATCCAGCCGTCCCAGTTGATCCTGCCGTCCCGGTAGTGCCGGTTGAAGGACGTGAATATGTGCTGCCGGTAGTACCGGTTGTTCCCGTTGTTGACGGACGGGCTGTTGTGCCGGTGCCCGTTGGGGTCGTGGGGCGTGCCGTGGTTCCGGTCGAAAGCCCGGGACGTGGCGGGGTTGCGGCTCCGGCACCCGCACTGGCAGTCGTACCACCGGTGGCAGTTTGCATATGTTTCGGCTTGGGAAACGCAAGACCGCCTGTCGCGGTACCACTCGCCGCCCCAGCCGCCGCACTGGCACCCGCCTGAATTTTCTCAAGTGCTGAAACATCGACATCCGGCGCTCCCGGACGGTTCAACTGATAGATGCCGCGTTGACGCGCAAGCGGTTTGAACTTGTCGGAAATCCCAAGAACCGTTTCCGCCCCGCCAAGGAACAGGAAGCCATCATCGGGCATCAATGCCGATATACGCGCCAGCACATCTGTCTTGGTTGGCTGATCAAAATAAATCAGAACGTTGCGGCAATAGACGATATCGAACTGACCCAGCGGCCGGAAATCCTCAAGCAGGTTGAATTCCTTGTATTGAACCTTGGAGCGGATTTCCTGCGAGATTTGCCACTGGTCTTCTTTCTTCTGGAAATATTTGACCAGAAGCTGGATCGGAAGTCCCCTTTGAACTTCAAACTGGGAATACAAACCAGCACGCGCCTTGGTCAGGATTTCGCGCGAAATGTCGGTTCCGATAATTTCAACCCGCCAGCCGGAAAGCTGGGATTTGAAATCTTCAAGGATCATCGCCAGCGAATAGGGTTCCTGCCCCGAAGACGCCGCCGCACACCAGATGCGCAGATGGCGCTTTGACGCGCGCTCCTTGATCATGTGCGGCAGAACGACATGCCGGAACTGATCAAACGGCTTGGTATCGCGGAAGAAGAAACTTTCATTGGTTGTCATCGCATCGACGACTTCCTCGACAAGCACGCGGTCACCGCCGCGCAATGCCGCGATCAGCTCGGTCAGGTCCTTAAGCCCGCGCTTGCGTGCAATCGGCATCAGCCGGCTTTCGAGCAGATATGTCTTGTCCTGGCTCAGAACGAGCCCGGATTTTGACTTTATAAGTCTGCTGACGAAATCGAAGTCTTCCGGCCTCATCATCTCGGCTTAACGACCCCCTGCAAATTTTTTGATATAGGCCGCGATGCCACCCACGGGGAGAACCGCCGAACAAATGCCTGCATGTGCCGCGGCACCGGGCATTCCCCATACAACGCTTGTCTGTTCGTCCTGTGCAACAACCATCCCCCCAGCACCCACGACAGCACGCCCACCCAGCATACCATCCTGTCCCATACCTGTAAGGATAGCCGTGAGTATATTACCACCGTAGCTTTCCACAAGGCTGCGGAGCATCGGATCAACCGACGGACGACAGAAGTTTTCTGGCGGGTTCTGGTTCAGAACAATTTTCCTGCTGTTGCCACGGCCCTCTATCACCATGTGGTAATCACCGGGGGCTAGGTAAACCTGTCCGCCCTGAATTTGCATGCCCGTCTGGCCTTCCTGACATTTAAGCCCGGTCAGGCGGGTGATGTGTTCGGCAAGGATCGTGGTAAAAGTCGCAGGCATATGCTGGGTAATGAAAATCGGCTGACGCACACCGGCAAGACCACGCAGAACCTCGAACAGGGCCTGCGGACCACCGGTAGAACTTCCGATTGCAATCGCTTCGACATTAAGCCGTTTTTCGGGAAGCAGACTGATCTGTCCGCCCGTGATCACCCGTTTTGCCGGCGCCGGTGCAGCGGCACCGGTCGGCGCCTTGGCACGCGCTGCCGCCGCGGCGGCTGGACTGCGTGCGGCCGGGGCGGCACGTTGTGGTGCCTGTTTGACCGGCGCATTTCGCGCCACTGCCCCACCACCAACAGCACCACCCGATGTCTGGCGGGTTGACGGTTTGACATTCGCGCCTGTTGCCTTGGCATCACCGGCTGCGATTGCCGCCTCGCGGATCAGACGACCCGGATCGCGCGCAGGCATGTTGGTTGTTTGTGTAGCCGCATCACGGTTAATGGTCGTGGCCCCGCCTTCTTTACCCTGCCCCTGTTCCGGGGATATAGGCTGCACGTGCTGAGGATGTTGGGGCTGAGGCATCGGGCGGGTCGACATCGGGCCAAGACGACCGGGCTGGTGCGTCGGACGCGGGCGCAGTTCAGCGGTGAACCGTTTGCGCTGAACCCGGCCGGGCTTTTGCAATATCTGATGCTCCGCCGACAGTTCGGCCCGGAACGGTGCCGGAGCATCGCCAGCGGGCTTTTCTGTTGCGGAGGCGTCATCTTCCGGTGCAGCAGATTCCGGCAACTCTTCATGCCGTTCGGCGGTATCCGCATCGCCAACGACGACCTGTTCTTCATGGATTTCTTCAAGCCGTGCCTGATCCGCCCCCAGCATCTTGCGACGCTGTTCAGCCCAGGCCTTGACCTTGTCGAGCAACTCGGCCCGGAAGCCTTCGCCAACATTAAGGTCCTTGGCCGAGGACGGTTTGGGAATGTAGTCCACAGCACCCAGCGTCATGGCCTGAAAACTGATATCGGCGTTTCGCTTGGTCAGGGTCGATGCCATGATCACGCGAACCGTCGGATCGATTTCAAGCAGCTTGGGCAATGCCGTCAGACCATCCATGACCGGCATTTCAATGTCGAGAACGATCGCTTCGATACCGATCTCCTGACGCATGACGCCAAGCGCGTCTTCGCCATTGGCAACAGAACCGACGACCTCGATATCGTCGTCTTCCTGCAACATGCGGGTTACCAGACCACGCACGATTGCGGAATCGTCGACAATCAGGACTTTATAGGGTGGATGAATTGGCGTGTCTTCCACGTACCGACGTTCCCGTTAGAGCAACCGGACCAAAAACCAAGGCAAATGCACAGCGACGCTGACAGGAACCTTAAATCAGACCCACCTGCTCAAATTTTGCCTGGATGATCTCGCTGTCGAACGGTTTCATGATGTACTCGTTCGCACCGGCCGTGATGGCCTCCTGGATATGCTCGAGATCGTTTTCTGTAGTGCAGAACACGACAACGGGCTCATCACCACCAGGGGCTGCGCGCAGTTCCCGCAGGAAATCAATCCCGCTTTTCACCGGCATGTTCCAATCAAGCAACACCGCGTCTGGCATGGCTTCAAGGCATCGATCAATTGCCTCCTGCCCATCCACAGCCTCAATGACCGCAAATCCCATTTCTTCCAGGATACGGCGTGCCACCATTCTGATGACTTTCGAATCATCGACGACGAGACAACTCTTCATCGACTTCCTTCTCGCAAATTAGATCGTTAAGCCAAAACCGGCATTGTACCGGATGCATTTTGCACCCGGTACAGACTAACATAGCTAGCCAGCCTGTTTCACAGAAACCGTGAAATCAAGCAGACGGGTCACATCCAGAATGACAAGAAGCTGCTTGTCGAGCCGGAAAATGCCATCGGAAAATTCGCGCCAGCGCGGATCGAGCGTCGCGGGGTTCTGCTCGAACGCTTTTTGCGGAACGCTCAGAACTTCTCCGACCTGATCGACCATCAGGCTGTATAGTTCACCACCCTGATCGACCACTATGCTCATGCCCGGCACGTCGTCTTCGCGTTCACGAAGCCCTAGACGTTTGCGAACATCAATCGCCGTAACAATGCGCCCACGCAGGTTCAGCGACCCCGCCACTTCGGGCGGAGCCAGCGGAATGCGCGTGATGCGCTGCGGACCAAGAACATCCTGAACCGTCAGGACCGGAATACCGAACAACTGCTTGCCGATATAGGCGGTAACGAAATCCTTCGTCGCCCCGCCAAGGTCAAGGGCCGTACTCTGTTCTTTGCTCGGGACGAGTGCCTTTTTATCGCTCATTGGACTTTTCCCCGATTTACACTGCGCTCAGCGTCTGGATCAGCGTTGATACCAGCGCATCTCGATCGAATTTCGCGACATAGTCGCTAAAGCCAACCTGACGACCCCGTTCGAAGTCTTCCTCGCTGGTGTGCGAGGACAGCGCGATGATCGGGGTATCCCCCCAATGTTCATCATTCTGCAGGCTTTCGGCAAATTCGAAGCCGTTCATGCCCGGCATTTCGATATCACTGATGATCGCGTCGAACATTTCACCGCGATTTTTAAGATCAAGCGCCTGCTCGGCATTCTCGACGGCAATGACACGGAAACCGGACACCGACAGCATCGGTGTGAGAAGGTTACGGAAGAACGGGCTGTCATCGACCAGAAGCACACGCTTTTTCTCGCCGCCGGTATCCTCATGACCAAACCAGTCCGAGAACGCCAGTTCAAGATAGTAGCCAGCATCAATCAGATCGGTTGCCTTGCCGTCGATCACCGCAGACCCGACCAGACCATCCTGATCGGCTGTCAGTTCGACATTAAGGACGTCATCGACGATATCGACAATTTCGTCAACCACAAGGCCCATGGTCCGTTCGCGATCCTGGAAGACCAGGGTCGGCTGACGGCCTTCGGCTTTCATCTGATAGGAACCATCAATGAAGACCAGCGGCATCAGCTTGCCACGATACTGAACCAGCGGACGACCGTTCGAATATTCGATGTTTTCGACATCGATTTCTTCGAGGCGGGCAACCAGTGCCAGCGGTACGGCACGAACTTCTGCACCGCCAGCCCGGAAGACCAGCATGGACGTCGTTTCGCGATCACCGGTATCGGAGCGCGCCTTGCTTTCGACACCCTGCGAACCACCAACGGTGATTTCGCCGGTGCGGGTCGCAATGCCGTTCGGATCCAGGATCATGATCACGCTACCGTCGCCAAGGATGGTGTTCCCCGAGAACAGAGACAGGTCACGCAGGATCGGTGCGACCGGTTTAACCACGATTTCCTCGGTGTCGAACACGCGGTCAACGATGATACCGAACGAATAGGTCCCAACCTGGGTGACGACGATGAAGGCTTCTTCATCCACGTCATCGACCGTTGTTTCGCCGTCATCAAGACCAAGAATTTTCTTGAGAGTGACAAGCGGCAGCAGACGGTTGCGCAGACGCAGGACAGGCGTATCGTGGATGCGTTCGATCGAATGATCGGAATTGCTTGAAGCCCGGACCAGTTCCAGAACGCTGATCTGCGGAATGGCGAAACGTTCGCCGCCACTTTCAACGATCAGTGCCGAAACGATGGCAAGGGTAAGCGGGATTTTGATGATAAAGGTCGAACCACGGCCTTCGACCGATTTCAGTTCAACCGTACCACCGATTTTTTCGATGTTGGTACGGACCACGTCCATGCCGACACCACGCCCCGAAACCGAGGTCACCTTTTCGGCGGTCGAGAAACCGGCCTTGAAGATGAACTGGTGGATTTGCGAATCCGCCATGCCGTCAAGATCGCTTTCGGTTGCAAGACCGTTGGCAATCGCCTTGGCCTTGATCCGTTCGATATTGAGACCGCGGCCATCGTCGGAAATCTCGATGATGATGTGACCGCCTTCGTGATAGGCATTCAGCGTAACCGTACCGGTTTCCGGCTTGCCAGCTTCACGACGCCCCGGAATATCTTCAAGACCATGGTCGGCAGAGTTACGGACCATGTGGGTCAGCGGATCCTTGATGAGTTCAAGCACCTGACGGTCAAGTTCCGTATCGGCACCGATCATCTGCAGATCGATTTTCTTGTTCATCTCAAGCGCAAGGTCGCGAACAATACGCGGCAGTTTCGCCCAAGCGTTGCCAATCGGCTGCATACGCGTTTTCATCACACCTTCCTGAAGGTCGGTAGTGATGTGCGACAGGCGCTGCAAGGGAACTGTAAATTCGCTGTCATCCTTGCCGCGAACCATCTGCAACAGCTGGTTACGGGTCAGAACAAGCTCGGAAACCAGGGTCATAAGGTTTTCAAGCAGCTCGACGTTCACACGGATCGTCTGAGCCGCGACAGAGCTTTCCTTCGCCTCGACACGCTGCGCTTCGGCCTTTGGCCCCTCGGAGGCAGCGGCCTTGGCCGGGGCAACTGCCTGCGACTTTGCTGCTGCGGGCGGGGCGGCTGCCGGTGCGGGTTTCTCGGGCGCAGGAGCAGGTTCCGGCTCCTGAATATCCGGGTCGACTTCGGTTGCATCGAAAATTGCCTGCAACCGCTCATCATCGGTCATCGGCACTTCTTCGGCGACTTCTTCCTCGACCGGGGCGGCTGCCGGTGCGGCGCTGCCGCCCATAATCGTACCGGTATCGGCAAAATGGTTAAGACGCGCGATCAGATCGGCATCATTGCCATCCGGTTCGGTTTCATTCTGCTCAAGCTCGCTCAGCAGATATTTGATCGTATCAATGGATTCAAGAACAAGCGTCACCGCATCCGGTGTTACAACCAGTTCGCCATCACGGATCTTGCCAAGCACGTTTTCACCGGCATGCGCAACTGCTTCCAGTCGCGGCAAACCAAGAAATCCGCATGTCCCCTTGATGGTATGCACCAGGCGGAAAATATTCGACAGAATATCCGGATCGTTCGGATTCTGCTCCAGTTTGACCAGCTCGACGTCAAGCGTCGAAAGGCTCTCCGAAGTCTCTGTCAGAAATTCACTTAAAAGATCGTCCATAAACCCCCTCCACATCTCCGACAATCATACTGTTTGCCGGAACCGGAACGCCCATCCCCACGACCACTGCGCGAAACACACGTTCAATCCGTTACTTACGTAGAACCTAGCACACCGTATTACCAGACCCGCATGTGTTTTTTTTAATCATAGATCAATGCAACATTTCCGTCCTCTTGCAAGACTGAAAGCGCACCACCGGTCCGATGCGCAAGATTTCGCAGGAAAAAGCCATGTACGGTCCGGGGATCAAGCTGTTCCGGGGCCACTTCATTTTTCATGACATTTTCCACATCGGGGCGAAACGCGGCACGTTTTCCGGTTGCATTGACCGAAATCCGCCCCCCGGATTCGCAGGTAACAACAATATCCCCACCAAACGGCAAAGCTTCACGGGCCAACATCACCATATTGAGCACAAGCCTTCCATGAGCTGGATCAATTCCAATTCCAGTTTGATCCCACAGAAGGGTCACCTTGCCTTCGGCCTCGAAACTCTGGGCAACCGCATCGCGCATGGATTTTGTGTCAACACTGTTGCCGGCGCGCCCGAATGCCAGACGGAACAATTGCAACCGGCGCGCGGCCTCAAGCCCGCTTTTGCGCATCAGCGCAAGTGCCTCGTCATCGGCAACACCGGCCTCCCCCATCAGTTCGGCACCGGCATTCACAGCCCCCACAGGCCCGACAAGGTCGTGGCAAATGCGCGAGCTGATCAGCTCGATCAGGATCAGTTCCACTGCTCTGTCCTGTTCCATGTAACGGGTATCTCCAAGAATTCTGTTCAACAGGTCCGCACTGCTTCCCCAAAACAATACGTGGCTCACATCTGGCCGCCCGGTCGATATTTGGGACATGATCGGATCACGGTCGGTGTAAACCGCGCCCAGATTGCAGCCTGATGTGTTAAAACCTTCTTTAACCTGCGGATTTTTGCCGCATTTGCAGACCGGCAAATTTTGCCCATCATCGACGAGCCTCAAAAGATGTGACTGTCATCATTGCGCATTATTTGTTCCGGGCCTATTGCCTGACTATATTAAAAAGACCAACATCAGACAAAAGAGCTTGATCATGGATTTTCTGCTCACACCTGGCACCATTGTCCGCCATCCTGGCCAGCCCGACTGGGGCCTTGGTCGCATTCAGGCGGTAGACGGCGACAGGATCGCCGTCAATTTCGAAGAGGCCGGACGCCAGATCATCCGCCCACGCCATGTCGTGCTTGAAATTGTCGAGGCTGCCGTCGGCTATGAATAACAGCACGTAACCGCCTGCGATGGCACGGAACTTGCTGAAATGAAAAGATTGAATAATTCGGCGTCTTGACGGAATTTGATACGCAAGATCGCATCCATCGGCTACCGGGCGAACCAATCCGGTGATCTGATTTAAATGATAACAAGGTCGGAACGGGTAAATGATTGCAATCGTCAAACCACCGCGGGACAGCTTCAAACAGCGTCACCACTCCGCCGCATTCGCCGTACTCGAACAATTTGCCGCCGGCCTCATCGAACAGGCCAAGGCGCATGGCGGCACCATCAGCGCCGAACAGATTTCAAGCGCGCTGGAAACATTGCGCGGGCAGAATAAGCTGTTTGACGCGGCATGGATGACGCTTGAAGCCGATCTTGATACCGTCAAGACCCGCCAGAATGCCGCTGTCCGCCACGATCCGCTGGGCCGCCTTCTGGTCAGCCGTTTTGCCCATCAGCTTGAAGGCCGCGAAGCGGGCGATCTGGAACATGGGGCACTGTCGCGCGAAATCCTGCAACCCTTCTTCAAGGTCATCCGCATGATGGTTGGCATGGATATGCTACAGGAAATCGATGGCGAAATACAGACCATCATTGAACAGCATGCCGACGAAGAAGATGAATTGCGTGATCCGACAGATTACTGGGATCACCTCGCCGAAGAGCCACAGGTCGCCAACCGGCTTAATCTGGTCTTCTCGCGCATGGCCCTGCATTTCAAGGATTACGAGCGGCGTAAAAACTGGATGATCCAGTTGGTCAATGACAACATGCCGCATGGCGATCATGCATGGACCTTTACCGAGGAACATTGTGTGCGATTGCTGCGCGCCCTGTTCCGCGATGTACGTTCCGCCCTGTCCAAGCCGGAACGTTCGGCCGAACTGGTTGCCAAGCTTGGCAGCGAGAATGTCGAGACGCTACGCAATGTCATGGCATCGCTTGATCGCGACGTCGCGACCCTCCACATCCGCGAAGCCGAAAACTGGGAATAGGCATTCGATAATTCCTGAATTTCCTGACAGATAGAAACACCGCGGCGGATATTTCCCGCGGTTTTTCTGATGTCATCTGACGGAAAGGTGATGATTTCATCACAAATCGGGGTGGCCAAATCAATCCCCCCTGTGCCAAAGTCGAACTTGCGCACTACATAGCGTTTCCAGACCAATAAACAGAAACAAGCGCCGCCGCCATGACCAGACCGCTGATTGACAAATATGGCCGCCATGTATCGTACCTTCGGGTATCGGTGACGGATCGCTGTGACTTCCGCTGCACCTATTGCATGGCCGAAAGCATGATCTTTCTGCCAAAATCCGAAGTCCTGACACTTGAAGAACTCGATCAGCTCTGTTCGGCCTTCATTGCGCGCGGTGTACGCAAACTGCGCTTGACCGGGGGCGAGCCACTGGTGCGCCGTGGCATCATGGACCTGATCAGGGATTTGTCGCGTCATCTTAAATCCGGTGCGCTTGACGAACTTACCATGACGACCAATGGCAGCCAGCTTGCGACCTACGCCGATGATCTGGCACGTCTTGGCGTCAAACGGCTCAACATCTCGCTTGATAGCCTTGATCATCAGAAATTCGCCGAAATCACCCGCCGTGGCCGCCTTGAACAAGTACTAAGCGGGCTTGAAGCTGCCAAACAGGCGGGGCTCAAGATCAAGATCAACACGGTCGCCCTTCGCAATTTCAACGAAGACGAAATTTCCCGTCTTGTCGCCTGGTGCGGCAAGGAAGGCTTTGATCTTTGCCTGATTGAAACCATGCCGCTTGGCGATATTGACGGGGATCGCACCGATCAATATCTGCCGCTGACCGCCGTTCGTGAACGGCTGGAACAGGAATATACCTTGGTACCCAGCAACCATGTCACCCCCGGCCCGGCACGCTATGTCACGGTTGCCGAAACCGGCGGGCGTCTTGGTTTCATAACACCGCTTACCCATAATTTCTGTGAGGGCTGCAACCGCGTGCGCGTGACCTGTACCGGTACGCTTTACATGTGCCTTGGTCAGGAAGACCACGTTGATCTGCGCGCGGCCCTCCGCTCGGGCGCGCCCGAAACCCTTGACCGTCTACTTGACGAAGCCATGCTGCTGAAACCCAAGGGTCATGATTTCGTCATCGACCGCAAGGGCCAGAAACCTGCAGTCGGTCGCCATATGAGCATGACGGGCGGCTGATCCGAACATCACCCCATTCCAGTTACAGGCATAAAATGAACATTCTGATTGTCGGCGGCGGCATCGCCGGTTTGTCTGCGGCCATTGCCCTGCAAGGCGACGGACATGACATTACGATTGCCGAAACCCTTGATGGCTGGAAACCGGCCGGGGCAGGGTTGCACCTGCCCGGCAATGCGGTGACGGCCCTTCGGGACCTTGGCATTGATCAGGATGTTGCCGACAAATCCTGTGCCTTTCCAAGGCTTGATTATTTCGATCATCGTGACCGAAAACTGTTTGCGCTTGAAACCGAACAGCTCGGCTGGCCGACATTTCAGGCCCTGACCCGCAGCGACTTTCACGAAATCCTGTGCGCCAGACTAACAACACCGACCATCCGGTTTGGTCTTTCCGTATCCGACATCAGTAACGCACCCGATCAGGCACAGGTTCGTTTTACCGACGGCACGACCGGCAGCTTTGATCTTGTGATCGGTGCGGACGGGATCAATTCAGCCGTTCGACGCCTGGTTTTTGGCCCGGAACATGTCCCGCAGCCGACTGGTTATATCTGCTGGCGCTGGATCACGGATTATCCCTTCGGCCTGACAGCGCCCAAATTCATCATCGGTCACGGGCAGGTTATTCTGCTGATGCCGTTGGGTGATAGCCGGTTTTATATCTATGCCAGCACCTATGATCCGGGCGAAAGAATACACGACTTGCCGACAAGCGAACTTGCCGCGCATTTTGCCCGGTTTGATGGATCGGTGTGCGATATGCTAGGCACAATCGGAACGGACACCGTCATTCACGAAGGCCGTCTTCAGCAAATGGTCATGCCCGAATGGGTTGCGGGGCGTGTGGTACTGATCGGGGATGCGGCACATGGCACCCTTCCGACCATGGCACAGGGGGCAACGCAATCGATCAAGGATGGCTTGGCACTGGCCAATGCCCTTCACAAACAACCCGACATCACAATCGCGCTTGCCGACTGGCAGGCCGCCCGACTGCCCGAAGCACACTGGGTCCAGCAACAATCCCTGCAACGCATGGGTTTCGCCAAAATCCGCGGCAAGACCGGTGTCTGGTTGCGCAATACCCTTATGCGCAGGATCGGCCCAAAGATTGTTGCATCGGGCTTCCGTCCGCTGATTGACGGCACGGCAGGCAACCGCAAGGACTAGGTGAACGCCTTTCGGACCTGCTCGATTGCCGTCATCGCGACGGCATGGCTTTCCGCCGCCAGCAGATGAGCAGGGCAACGCGCGCAATCCGAACTGCCAAACCCGGCAATCGGAATGGAAATGCCCGGCACCATACCCAAAGCAGCACGCAAATCGCATTCACACCCATCGGGCATGACAAGCATCGCAACCACGTGCCCGGTGCCGTTGGTCAGTTCATCGACATGCCAATGCTGTTTTTTCTCCGTCCGGCAATGACGTTTGACACGGGCCGCAATGCCACCCGATCCGTTGGCAGAACCGCAATAAAGATAAGTGCCCCGGCGCAGGATGGCCCCGGCGAAGCGTTTGTTCCGTAAAACCAGATCAGCAGAAAGATCAATCACGAGAATGTAGGCTCCGGCAACTTTGGGAAGCTGCCGGAGGGTTTCATTATTTATGTCAGCAACAAGCTGCGTCAAAGTCACAGCAGCAGATCAACCGAAAGACCGGGGCCGCGCGTGCCATTGGCAAGCACGGGTTCACAATCCTCGTTGATCCGTGACGCGATGCGCTGTCGCAAAGCACTGAAACGTTCCGACGTCACGACATCAACAGGCTGATCCAGATGAACCTCGATCCGGTAAACACCGCCAACCGGGGTTCTGGTGACACCGCGGATTTGGCCGCACACCGCATGGCCGAGATAGGACCCGGCAAAGCGTTTGCCGATACCAAGATCGGCAATCCGGACCGGTTCGCGTTTGCGCGTCATGGCAATCGCGGTGTTCCAGTCACGAAATCCGTGGCTTTGCGCCAGAAGCTCCAGGCTTCCGGTGTGGGAAACCGTCATCTTGCGGCTGGCCAGTGCCTTGCGCAGGCGCTTTGCCTGCTGCTTAAGTATTTCCGCCGGATCGCCCGATGCGATTATCGCAAAATCGGCAAGCTCGACCGGTGTCTGTTCAGGCTTTTCGGGCGGGTTATGAACGGGTTGGGTCATTTTCGTCTCCTGACAGGAGGCCGGGTGTCCGCATTGCCGGTCCGACGTCACAAGAAGACGGGGAACCGATAAAATCGTCTGCATCACTTTACCATGAGCCAAAGCCCCGCGAACGGCCGGTGTGTGCAACCGCGCATTTCGTAGCGCAATGTGCCGCAAAACACAAGCACCACCATATCTTTGACCGCGCGAAGCGCATTACCGCTTGCAGAAATTGACAGCCCCTACAGGGACAACATATACCAGAATTAACAAATATCGCCGGGCACCCGGATGAATGCGCCAAACAGGGCGCAAGGGTATTCGACCAATTATAAGGAATTAGCGCCATGGCCATGGAAGCCCACGAAATCGAAACGATGATCAAGGAAGCCCTTCCCGATGCACAGGTCCGCATCGAGGACCTTCGCGGTGATGGCGATCATTATGCGGCAATCGTTGTGTCCGAGTCCTTCCGCGGTAAAACCCGCGTGATGCAGCACCAGATGATCTATTCGGCCCTCAAAGGCAAAATGGGCGGTGACCTGCACGCCCTTGCGCTTCAGACTTCCGCACCGGAATAAGTTCCGGCCGCACGCACGGGACCGCCTTGCGTTTGCCACCATCCTTGCAAGGCCGCCAGAAAATTACGGGCACCGATCAGCTTCGGTGCCCTTGATAATTCCCGACCCAGACCAGAATGACTACCCGTATTCGAACCCGGATCAATATCCGGGTTTCCGCTCCGGTTCAGGCTTGAATATCGTTCCGCCCATCGGGCACCTGCCGTTTGGCCCCACAAAATGACCATGGTTCAATAACGATGTCCTCATCCCAAAAACCGGCTTTGATCGGTGCCGGACCGCTAGCGGGGCTTGGTGCCTTTGTCATCTGGGGCTTTCTGGGCTTCTATTTCAAAATCATCGATTTCGCGAGCCCGTTTGAAATTCTCGCCCATCGCATCCTATGGTCGGCGATCCTGACATTGACACTGGTTTTTGTCCTGAAACGTCGTGCGCGATTGTGGGACCTGCTGTCGTCTAGGCGCACCATGGGACTGTTATTCATAAGCAGCCTGCTGATCGCCGGGAACTGGGTGATCTATATCTGGTCGGTTCATATCGGACATGCGCTTGAAGCCAGCCTTGGCTATTACATCATGCCGCTGATCATGCTGATCCTTGGTCGCATCTTCTTTGGCGAGAAGCTTAATCGCATTCAGATCGTCTCGGTACTGATCTGCTTTGCCGGGGTTCTGAACCTTCTGGTGTTTTTCGGATCACTGCCGTGGATTGCGCTTAGCCTGTCGTTGCTGTTCGGCTTTTATGGCGTCATCCGCAAATTTGTTCCGGCCGATCCGATTGCCGGTCTGTTTGTCGAATGCCTGCTGCTGTCGCCGGTGGCATTTGGCTATCTGGTCTGGCTGAATGCATCGGGCACCATGGCCTTCACCAATCTGGGGATTGGCCATGATGCCCTGCTGGTGTCGCTGGGCGCTGTCACAACCATTCCGCTGGTGCTGTTTGCCTTTGCTGCCCGGAACATGAAATTTTCCGCGCTTGGCCTGATGCAGTATCTGAATCCGACGATCCAGTTCTTTGTTGCGGTTCTCTTGCTCGGCGAAACTTTTACCCAGGCGCATATGATAACTTACGCGCTGGTCTGGATCGGACTTGGCATTTTCACCTGGGATAATTTGCGGACTGCACGGCAATTACGCCGCAAGAGTTGACAGAACCGCCCCTTCCAGCCATATCTTCGGCCATAAAACCATAACCTGAAATATCGCGGCAGAGAGATCGCCGCCTTTGCAGCCAAGGACAACCAACATGACCGACAATCCGGTTTTTGATCGCATCCAGAAAGACATCAACGACAACGACGTCGTTCTGTTCATGAAGGGCACCTCGATGTTCCCGCAATGCGGTTTCTCGGCCGCAGTCGTTCAGGTCCTTGCCGAACTCGGCGCGCCTTTCAAGGACATCAACGTTCTGGTCGACCCGGCAATCCGTCAGGGCATCAAGGACTTCTCGAACTGGCCGACCATTCCGCAGCTTTACGTCAAAGGCGAATTCGTTGGCGGTTGCGACATCGTTCGTGAAATGTATGCCTCGGGCGAACTGGCCCAGCACCTCAAAGACAAGGGCGTTGCTGTCGCTGCCTGATCAAGGCGGATGACGCAAACCCGAACCGGTCTGACACCCGATGATTTAAAACGCGCCGCGCAGATGCCCGGCGCGTTTTTTATTGCCTCAATCCCTGCATGCATATGGGTCGATGCTGTAAAACCATTCCTTAACACCCCTGTTTGGCTGTACCATGCTTGCAAAAAGGAATTCGTTTTTACGAACAGGGCTTTGGGCGGGACATTATGAAAATCACAACAAAGATCCTGATGTGTTTCGGCCTCTGGCTGCTTGTGACGGGTATGCCAGACTGGGCACATGCACAGCCTGCCTTGGCTACAATGGCCGCTCAAAACGAAGAACAGACCACGGAAACAACCGATCCGTCCGATGATGCCTTGTCCGATACGGCTGAAACGACCTTCAGCTATTACGACTTCCTTGATGCCGGGGTGGCGCGAACCCGCGAACAGATTGCAGATACGATTACCGGCCTTGAAACCTTTCCCGATGAAATGGCACAAACCGGCGATTTTCTGTCATCAGATATCGGCCGCAGGGGGCTGATGCGCCTTGCGCTGTTTACCGTGATCTTTGTCGGTGTCGGATTGATCGTCGAATTTCTGTATCGCCGGGCTGCTGCCCCGCTCTGTAGTTATCTTGAAGCACAACACCCCACCCGATTTTTCGACCGACTGCGTCAGATGGTGCTTTTATCCGTCCTGTCGCTGCTGTCTTTGACGGTCTTTGCCATCGGCTCAATCGGTGCTTTCATGATTTTTGACTGGCCGCCCCTGATGAAGGGAGCGCTTCTGTCGATGCTCGCCGCGTTCTTTGCTCTGCGTCTTGTCATGATCGTGCTGCAATTCCTGTTTGCGCCGCAGGCTGAAGGCCTTCGGATGATCGATGTCGATCCGCAGACCGCAGCGACACTGGCACGTACCATCACCATCGCAAGTGGCGTGTCATTATTTGCCTTTGCACTGGCCGGGGTTTTCCGGCAGTCACCGGCAATGGTCCATGGCGACATCATTCTTTTTGATATCGCGGTCGTGATCAGTGTTCTGGCGTTTTGCATCGCGACGGTTTCGCTGGCGCGTTATTTCGCCACTCACCGACTCACGGGCACAGTTGAAAAGATTGCCCTGCCCGTATCGCTTGCCCGTTTATGGCCCGTCATTGTTTGCGCCTATCTGGTGGCACTCGGCGCGACGACCATTCTGGCGGCAGACCGTTTCATGAAGTTCCTGCTGGCGATTGGCATTGCCTGCCTGTTTGATGTGATTTTACGCAGCATCATCGAAAGCCAGCATCGCAAAAAATCCAGAATGGCCGAGACCAAAGCAGATGCCATCAATGCCCGCGCCGAAGCAGCGACAATTGAAGCCGGGGAAGAATTCAAACCTGTTCAGCCGGACCTTCCGGTCTTTACCCCGGTTCTGAAACGCGGTGTGCGGTTACTTGCCATCGTCTTTGTTCTTGCCAGTTTCTGGCGTATCTGGGGATTTGATCGACTTGCGCTTGCCGAAGATGCCGGGATCATCGCGCGTGCGCTTGATGCCTCGACCGAGATCATCATGATCCTGCTGATCGCCGATCTGGTCTGGTCCCTGATCAAGGCGTTCCTTGACGAGCGCATGAGCCAAAGCGGCGCGGGCGGCGGACATGGCGACGGCGAAGGGGGCGGCACCGGATTATCGCGGATTGAAACCCTGTTACCGCTTTTGAAAAACTTCGCGCTGACCGTCATCGTCATCATGGTGGTGATGGTGACATTGTCCGCCCTTGGGGTTGATATCGGCCCGCTGATTGCCGGTGCTGGCGTTGTTGGCCTTGCCATCGGCTTTGGCAGTCAGGCGCTCGTACGCGACGTTGTCGCGGGGGTTTTCTTCCTGCTTGATGATGCCTTCCGGCTTGGCGAATATATCGAAGTCGATAATCTGCGCGGACGGGTTGAAAATATCTCGATCCGGTCGATGCAGTTGCGCCATCATCGTGGCCCCCTGCAAACCGTGCCCTTTGGCGCAATCAAATCGATCATCAATCACAGCCGCGACTGGGTGATCGTCAAACTTGAATTCCGTGTGCCGTTTGAAACCGACGTCAACAAGATCAAGAAGCTGGTCAAAAGGCTGTCTGCCGAACTGCTTGAAGACCCGCTGATCGGTGACAGCTTTATCGAGCCACTGAAATCTCAGGGCGTGCGCCGGATGGAAGAATTCAACATGGTGATCGGGCTTAAATATACCGCCAAGCCCGGCGAACAATTCACCATCCGCAAAACCGTCTATCAAAGCGTTCTGGCGATGTTCAAGGAAAACGGCATCCAGATGGCCTCGCGCAATGTGAAGGTCGATGTGCCGGACGACGCCACACCGGAACAGAAGAAAGAAGCGATTGCCGCCGCCGAGCAGGCATACGAACAGGTTAACAAGCCATCTGCTTGATCCATTCCCAAAACGAACTTCCGAACCGAATGGCTCGGAAGTTCGAGATTACAGAGCTTGATGCCCAAAGTAAGACAATTTGACTTACTTGGGTGGAAATGCCTGGGTTTCTTCGCCTTTACCCAAAATCATGCTGCCATCGGCATTCAAAGCCGTGACGGTAAAGCGGTAGTCATGCGATCCGCTCGGGGGACACGGCCCTTTATAGGAAAAGGCACCTGCAGGAATTTTATTGGAACCAGAATAATCGATCGTCCCTCCTCCGTGATTGTAGGTTGGAACGTCAAGATCAACCATTTTAAAGCGGAGTGATGCTGTATCAGCAGGAATGTTTGAAATAACAAACGCAGGCGGCTTGGTGGAGCAGGCGGAAGTCCCATGCCAATCGAATGACACATCCAAAGCAACCATATTTGCAGCCTCTTTTGTTGTTTGGCAGCCAGTTAACCCGAGCACAGACAGCCCAACAATCGCTGCCATTTTCAATATCTTCATAACTTCATCCTCAACCTGAAAATATACATAAAGAGCACAGATCAGCATTCAGGAAGCAGGCAAAGGTGTCAACCCGCCCTCAAGAGTAGAATGCAACTTGAAGCAAACCAACACCTGCTCAGATAACGCATCAGCAAAACAAAAAACGCCCGCTGTTTCCAGCGGGCGTTTTGTGTTCGTCTTCGCGAAATCCGATAAGGATTAACGCGAGTAGAATTCGACGACCAGGTTCGGCTGCATCTGAACCGGGTACGGGATTTCTGCGAATTTCGGAACGCGAACGAAGGTGCCTTTGAAGGCCTTCGCGTCAACGTCGAGATATTCCGGAACGTCGCGTTCGTTCAGGTTGGCAGCTTCCATAACCATCGGGATTTCGCGCGAAGCCGGTTTGACTTCAACAACGTCGCCTTCTTTAACGAGGTAAGAAGGAATGGTGACTTTCTTGCCGTTGACAAGAATGTGGCCGTGGTTAACGAACTGACGCGCTGCGAACACGGTCGGAACGAATTTCATGCGGTAGATAACGGCATCAAGACGGGTCTCGAGAATACCGACCAGCGTTTCGGAAGTATCGCCCGGACGACGCGATGCTTCTTTGTAGTAACGCAGGAACTGTTTCTCGGAGATGGAACCGTAATAGCCTTTAAGCTGCTGTTTGGCGAACAGCTGGGTGCCGTAATCGGTCGGCTTTTTACGGCGGGTCGCGCCGTGCATGCCCGGTGCATATTCGCGCTTGTTCAGCGGCGATTTTGCACGGCCCCAAAGGTTCACGCCAAGGCGGCGGTCAATCTTATGCTTTGCAGCAATACGTTTCGACATTTTGTAACTCTCTTTTTTAAGATCACTTTATTGTCCCGATAGTTTCCTGTTTCGGTTAACCCAAACAGGAACGGGGACGAAAACACCTGTTTCGCCCCACTTTCTCGGAAGTGAGGCGCAATATAGAGATCAAGACCGCAGAGTCAAACGAAAAGGCACCCAGGTTTCCCAACCCGAGTGCCCCTGATAACCGTTTAGCCGATTTTCAATGCAAAATCAGACGCCTGCCCGAATATCTCGCAGGAATTGCTCGACCTGCTGACGCAAGCTTGCAGCCTGCCCGGTCAGTTCCTCAGCAGCACTTGCAACATCACTTGCAGATTCGCCAACTTTGCCGGTCGATGCCGTCACTTGTCCGATCGTTGACGTAACCTCGGTCGTGCCCTGTGCCGCCTGCCCGACGTTGCGCGCGATTTCTTCGGTCGCCGCCCCCTGCTGTTCAACAGCGGCCGCAATCGTCGATGCGATTTCGCTGATGCGACCGATGGTTTCAGTGATCCCGCCAATTGCCTCGACCGCATCCCTGGTTGCCCCCTGAATACCGCCGATCTGACCGGAAATATCGTCTGTTGCACGCGCGGTCTGACTGGCAAGATTCTTGACCTCATTTGCGACAACTGCAAAGCCCTTGCCGGCATCCCCGGCACGCGCAGCCTCGATTGTCGCATTCAGCGCCAGAAGATTTGTCTGCGACGCAATATCCTGAATCAAGGTTACAACATCGCCGATCTTTTCCGCCGCATCGGCAAGACCACCGATCAACTGGTTTGTTCTATTGGCTTCTTCTACGGCATTGCCCGCAATCTCGTTTGATTGCGCAACCTGCGACGAAATTTCACGGATCGACGCAGACAGCTCCTCGGTCGCGGAAGCCACAGTCTGTACATTATTGGATGCTTCTTCGGCTGCTGCATTCACCGCTGCGGCCTGTGATCGCGTGTCAACAGCGATCTGGTTCATGACCCCGGAAGACGACGACAGACGATCCGCAGCATTGCTCACCGAGCCGACCACTCCTCCAACAGAACTTTCAAACGAGTCTGCAAGCTGGTTCAACTGGGTACGGCGCCTTTCCTCGGCCACATGATCGGCTTTAAGTTTTTCGGCCTCGGCATTGCGAACACGCACGGCATTTTCCCGAAACACCGCAACGGCCTGTGCCATGCGGCCAAACTCGTTCGAACGGTCGGTATAGGGAATCTCGACATCGACATCATTCTGCGCCAGCGCATTCATCCGTTCGGTCATCCGCAACACCGGACGCCCCAACGCACCGCCAAGCCAAAAAGCGATAATCGCAACCGCAAGAACCGCAACAGCCGCCACGACGAGGGCGATATAAAGCTGGTTATTTGCCTCTGCCAGAATAGCTTTCATCGGGATCGCCGTACCCAATGCCCAGTTCGTACCCGTTTTGCCAATCGATATCGGTGTAAAGGTGACATAGTAAGACGCACTATCGGCACCGAGCTTCATTTCACGGCCAAAAGCCTCACCTTTGCCAATACTTTCCAGGACCGGTGCCAGTGCCGGATCAATATCGCTGATATTCTGGCCAACCCGATCCTTGGCACTGTGTGCGACAACATAGCCCCCTTCTGAAATCAGGGTAGCCATACCACTCTCGGGCAAGGCAATCTGGTCGATAATGCCCTGCAGCGTTTCAAGCGCCAGATCGACGGTTACGCCGCCAATCACCTTACTGCCCGGTTCCCCCTCAAATACCGGCGCACTGATGGTTGTCATTAACACGTCGACATTGTTCACGGGATAGACATAAGGTTCGACAATGGTTTCACGTCGTTCGTCACGGGGAACCAACCACCAATCGCCATCCCCCGGCGTTTCAAACCCGATCAGCGGCTCAAACGCGATCTTGCCCGATGCATCACGATAGAAATAGGGCACAAACCGACCGGCATCATCGCTGCCTGCCACATTGGCGTTGCTGCTATCGGCACCGTCAAAGGCGTTCGGTTCCCACACCGTTCCACTGCCGACAATTCCGGGATGCTGGCGCAGTAATTCGGAAATGATTTCACCGGCAACTTCGCGGTCAGGCTTACCTGCCGCAACCATGCCTTTTAGCGCCGAGGCTGTCGAACGAACGGCTTCCGCCGGAATATTCAATTCCTCCGAAACCGAATTGGCATATCGATAAGCCTGTTCGCGCGCCTGTTCGACCGATACCTTGTGAATGGCATCAAATGACGAAGATTGCGTAACCAGCAAAACCACCGCAACCGCAGAAAACGCAAGTGCCGCCATCGAAATCAGCAGCTGAACCTTGACCGAAAGATTTAGAAATCCCTTCATACCCCACCCCAATGCTCAAACATTTGAGAAACCTCTGAACCCCCGTCCGGGTGACCCATCTCTTATAAGATTGTGTTATGAATCCCAGACTCAAGGATAGGTCGGGAAAACAGGCGATGTCACGGATAATTTTGTAACTACAATTACAAATCGCCTTACATTATTACATTTGTCTAAAAAAATTCACACAAAGCCGGTCGTGGCTCACGGGGCAGCACCAAGCTGTCGGCTGAATACTGAAAGCACCCCAAACAACAACACCCGCCAAAATCGGCGGGTGTTGTGTACCAATCTGCGCAGAAGCAGACATGCAGCTATGGCTTGTGCTTACCGCCCCGCATCGCGACGATCATGCCGCGAAGTGTCTGAACTTCCTGGTGGGTCAGGTTGGCGCGGTTGAAAATATTGCGGATATTGCGTGCCATATTCGGGCGTTTTGCCTCGACCCGGAAGAAACCGGAATTATCCAGTTCCGCCTCGAGATGTTCGAACAAACGATCCAACTCGTCCCGGGTTGCCGGGAAGGTATCGTTCATCATCATCTGGTAATCGGGCACATCGACACCGGCCTGCCACCATTCATACCCGATCAGCAGCACAGCCTGCGCAAGGTTAAGCGATGTGAAGCCCGGGTTCAGCGGCACTGTCACGACCGCATCGGCCATCGAAATATGTTCGTTGCGCACACCGGTGCGTTCCGGCCCGAACATCACGCCGACCTTTTCCCCCTGCGCGACATTGGCGCGCATTTCAGGTGCCAGTCCCTTTGGGGTAAAAACCGGCTTGATCGCGTCGCGCGTCCGCGCGGTCGTCACATAAACCCGGTTCAGATCCGCAAGCGCATCTTCTTCGCGCTCGAACACCTTGGTATTGTCGATGACAATATCAGCCCCCGACGCATTCGCGGTTGCCCTGTCATTGGGCCAGCCATCACGCGGCCGCACAAGGCGCAAGTCAACCAAACCGCAATTGAGCATGGCGCGCGCCGCCTTGCCGATATTATCGCCAAGCTGCGGTTCGATCAGGATGATGACAGGCGGATTGGCGATACCGCCGGTTTCGGGTCTTGCGCCATCCGGCATAGCCGCGTCTGCGACGTCGCTCATCGCTTGAATTCTCCGGTCTTTGCATGGGGTAAAGTGCGGGCATGCCCGTCAATATTGGCGTTTCTTTACCAAAAGCCAATGCACGATGCCAGCACACATTACACGCACGGAAGATGCATTATTTTTGATCATATTTATTTTTATGGTTATTTTTTAATCAAAAATTGCAGGCTGCATATATGCATTTCGCGCAACAGGCAGCGTCACTAACATCAGTATTATCCTTTATTTCCATAGCATTACCAACATCCAAAGACGTATTTCAGGTGACTGGCATATGCATTGCTTCTGTTTGAGTGTGCAGCGCGCCTAGGGTTCCGGTTCCGAAAGGAATGCTGGTCCAAGAGGCGCAAGCCAGCCAGAGTTTCACAGGCTGGTGACACGGCGGGCCAAAATCCCGGGAGACAACTGCACAGGTTTGTCGCGCACAAGCCTTCTCCCGGTTTGTGTGCAAGAGCCTTTCTTGAATTGACTGATCCGAAGTGATCCGCAAAACAAGCAGGAGCGCACACATGTTAAAGACGTTTTTCAAAACACTTTCGTTTGCCGCCGTCCTTTCTGCCTCTTTGGCTTCCCTACCCGCCCACGCCGAACAAAAGTCCGATTTCAAAGTCTGCTGGTCGATCTATGTCGGCTGGATGCCGTGGGGGTATCTGCAGGATAGCGGCATCATGAAAAAATGGGCCGACAAATACGACATCTCGGTCGATATCGTGCAGATCAACGATTACGTTGAATCGATCAATCAATACACCGCTGGCGAATATGACGGCTGCTCAATGACCAATATGGACGCGCTTTCGATCCCGGCCGGTGGCGGGATTGATACCACCGCCCTGATTGTTGGCGATTATTCCAACGGCAATGACGGCATCATCCTGAAAAACGCAACTGACCTTGCCGCCATCAAGGGGCAAAACGTCAATCTGGTTGAACTTTCCGTCTCCCATTACCTGCTGGCGCGTGCACTTGAAAAGGTCGGCCTGTCCGAACAGGACGTCACGGTCGTGAATACATCCGACGCCGACATGATCGCGACCTATGCCACTGACGATGTGACATCGGTCGTGACATGGAATCCGCTTCTGTCGGAAATTGCCGCCAACGATAACGCGACACTCGTCTTTGATAGTGCGGGTATCCCCGGCGAAATCATCGATATCATGATGGTCAACACCGAAACCCTTGCCGACAATCCAGCATTCGGCAAGGCACTGGTTGGCGCATGGTATGAATTGATGGGCATCATGGCATCCGACACCGACGAAGGCATTGCCGCACGCACCGCGATGGCCGAAGCATCAGGCACCGATCTTGCCGGATACGATGCCCAGCTTGCCAGCACGGCGATGTTCTTTACCCCGGACAAGGCGGTTGAATTCACCAAATCGGCCGAGCTTTCCGAAACCATGAAATTCGTCGCCGAATTCCTGTTCGACAAGGGCATCCTTGGTGAAGGCGCACCAAGCCCGGAATTCGTCGGCGTCAGCTTCCCGGATGGCAGCATCTATGGCGATAGCACCAATGTGAAGCTGAAATTTGACACGACCTATATGGAGATGGCCACCAAGGGCGAGCTTTAAAACCGTGTATTAGCCACGCCACCAAGCGCTTCGCTGATTAACTCTGTCGGCCATCCGGCCTTGTAACATTCGTTGCACCAGTTGCATCAGGTTCGGATGGCCGACCTTTCAGATTTTTGCCCGTCTTGACCACTGCCCCGTTTTTGCAATTGCAAGGTGACGGCCATGCGTATCATCAATCGCACCCTTTCCCGGCGTGCAGCCATATTGCTGGGCTCGATCCCGTTTGCGCTTTTGATCGGGGCCTATGCCATCGCAAGCCATCTGCGCCGGATCGATAATCCGGCCGACAAGCTTTTGCCGTCGCTTGGCAGTATGGGGGATGCGATCTGGCGCATGGGGTTCGAGGCCGACAAACGGTCGGGCGATTACCTTCTGTGGCTTGATACGATCGATAGCCTGTCGCGCCTTGCGGTCGGCATTTTCATTTCCACCCTGCTTGCCATCGGGCTTGGCATTTCCATCGGCTTCATTCCGCATATCAGGCGCGGTCTGGCACCCTTTGTCGCCACCCTGTCCCTGATCCCTCCAATCACCATCCTGCCGATCCTGTTCATCATTTTCGGATTGGGCGAGACTTCCAAGGTAATGCTGATCGCGATTGGCACCGCCCCGGTCATGATCAGGACAATCGCGCAGGCGGTGATGGATATCCCGCGCGAACTGATCATCAAGGCTGAAACGCTGGGCGCCTCGACCTGGCAAATGATCACGCGTGTGGTTTTGCCGCAAGTCATGCCAAAACTGATCACTGCCATCCGGCTTGGCCTTGTCCCGGCATGGATTTTCCTGATTTCCGCCGAGGCCATCGCATCAACCAGCGGCCTTGGCTATCGCATCTTTCTGGTGCGTCGTTACCTCGCGATGGATGTGATCCTGCCTTATGTCGCTTGGATCACGCTTCTGGCCTTTATTCTTGACCGGTTGCTGTTGATGGCATCGCGCAAGGCTTTCCCTTGGAACCACCTTTCGGGGGATAGCCTGTGATGCGCGACCCGAAATTCATGATCCGCAACCTGACCAAGTCTTACGGCGAATATCCGGTGCTTGAACGCATCAATCTGGATATCGAAGCCGGGGCTTTTTGCACGCTGGTCGGGGCATCGGGCTGTGGCAAATCGACCTTTTTACGCATGCTGCTGTCCCAGGAGCTGCCAAGCAGCGGCGATATCCTGATGGATGGCGCACCACTGCCGCAACAACCCACCCCTGATCGCGGCATTGTCTTTCAACGCTATTCGGTTTTTCCGCATCTGACCGTTGCTGAAAACCTCATGATCGGCGCGGAATTTGCCGCCCGCAAACTGACCGGGCGCCTGTTTGGTCGCGCGCGCAAGAAGGCCCGCGATGATGTTGCCGAACTACTTGAAACCATCGGCCTGTCACCAGCGGCCAACAAATATCCAAGTCAGCTTTCGGGCGGCATGCAGCAACGCCTTGCCATTGCTCAGGCCCTGACAATGAAACCCAGCGTGCTGCTGCTGGACGAGCCATTTGGCGCGCTTGATCCGGGTATTCGCAATGACATGCATGAATTGCTGCTGGACCTGTGGAAGGCGCATGACATGACGATCTTCATGGTCACGCACGACATCCACGAGGCCTTCAAACTCGGCACCCGGATGCTGGTATTTGACAAGTTGCGCGATGATCCGCACGCGCCAGAAGCCTATGGCGCGACCATCACATACGACCTGCCGATTGACCTGTCTGCCGCACCGCTTCCCGGTGCCAATGGCGAAACCGATGAAACCGACGGCATGAATTTCTCGGCCGCCCTGATGGCGACCGCGCCGGTTCCCTGATTTCAAACCCGAAAGCCACCCCAACAAAGACTGACGCAACCCGAAGGAAACAACTATGCGCGATTTCTTTGCCCCCCAAAATGTCCGCCGACATCGCGTGGCCGGAACATTGCCCTCCCCCGCCGCAACCCGTCACCACCACCCGAATTTCGACAAGCTGCAATTGCGTGGTTGGAAATCGGCGGAAAAAGAAGCCTTGCTGCCATCTGCCGCTTGGGAAAAGGAAAAGCAGTGGGCGCTTCGCATGGGTTTGACCGGCTCGGATTGCCTGACCGATAAATCGATCCCGACCTTTGCCCGGGGCGAACTGCCCCATTATGCCGGGATCAACACGTTTCTGAAGGCACCCTATATCGAAGACGTCACCAAGGTCGGTGCCTATGACGCGGCGGTTATAGGCATCCCGTTTGATGGCGGCACGACATACCGCCCCGGCACGCGTTTCGGCCCGCAGGGGGTTCGCAAGATATCCGCCCTTTACACGCCCTATAACTATGAAATGGGGGTCGATCTTCGCGAACAGATGACGCTTTGCGATGTAGGTGATGTTTTCACCATCCCGGCCAATATCGAAAAAACCTTTGATCAGATTACGCGCGCGGTCAGCCACGTTGCATCCAGTGGCGCACTGCCGATCATGATCGGCGGCGATCATTCCATCGGTTTCCCGTGCGTGCGTGGCATTGCGCAATGCACATCCAAACGTATCGGCATCGTGCATTTCGACCGCCATATCGACATTCAGGAAAAAGACCTTGATGAACGCATGCACACCACGCCGTGGTTCCATGCCACCGATCTGGTCAATGTTCCGGCGGTGAACCTTGTGCAGGTCGGCATTGGCGGCTGGCAGGTGCCGCGCGAAGGGGTCGAAGTTGCACGCAATCGCAATACCAACATCTTCACCATGCGCGATGTCGAGGAACTTGGCCTTGCCGAAACCGCCGCGCGCGCGCTTGAACTGGCATGGAAGGATGCAGATGCGGTCTATATCTCGTTTGATATCGACAGTGTCGATTGCGGGTTCGTTCCGGGTACCGGTTGGCCCGAACCTGGCGGTTTCCTGCCGCGCGAGGCATTGGAGCTTGTATCGCTTGTCGCGGCAGAGGGAATTTGCGGCCTTGAAGTCGTTGAAGTTTCGCCGCCCTATGATTGCTCGGACATTACCGCCCTGCTGGCAACGCGCGTGATTGTCGATGTGCTGGGTACACTGGTGTCACATGGCAAAATGGGATCGCATCGCGGCATCATCGACAAACCGGTCACCATCCCCGCCGGCCCGGATGTGGAGTAACCAGATGCCCCATGATCATCACGATAACGGCCACAACCATTCTCACGGACCGGGGCATAATCACGCCCCGGACCACGATCACCTGCATTCCCATGTCCACGGCCAAAGCGACGCCGACCATGCCGAGGAATTACAGGTCCTGTCCTCAAGCTTCGTCGAAGGCTTCCGCAAAGCCGATGACAAGGCAAGCTACCTTCGCCTTGCCGATATCCCGTTTCAAAAGATCGGCAAGGATGGCCTGACCATGCATCTGGTCGATGCCAAAATCACAACCAACTGGCAAATCGGCACCGCCTGCCCGGCCTTTGCTACCCGCGAACTGGCTTATCTGCCGTTCCCCGGCAGCATGATCGAGGAACGCGAAACCATGACATTCACCTATGTGTCGATGACCGAACGGGCCGATATCGACCTGCTAAGCTTCATGGCCGCACGCTTTGGGCATGGGCACAAACATGGACACGATCATCACGATCAAAGTCATGACCACCCGCATCACCATCAAATCTAAACGTCAAAGGGCGCGGATCAAAACGCGCCCTTTGCCATTTTATCGCCTGAACCAACCGTCACGCATGCTGGCTGCGTACGCCGGATTTGAACAGTTTATAGGTGATCGAATCCCGAAGCGCGTTATAGGACGCCTCGATAATGTTGGTGGAAACCCCCACCGTTGACCAACTGTTGCCTTCGGCATCGCGGCTTTCGATCATGACGCGGGTGACCGCGCGCGTACCGTCGCCACGCGTTATGATGCGGACCTTATAGTCGATCAGTTCGATCTGCTGCACGGCTTCGACATATTCCGGCACGGTCAGAAGCACCTTGCGCAATGCGGCATCAAGCGCGTTGACCGGACCGTTGCCCTCTGCCACCGACATGAACTGTCCATCGCCGACCACAACCTTGACAGTGGCCTCGGACATGGTGATGACCTGTTCGTCCTGCTCGTCCACCCAGCGGCGTTCGTCAATCACGCGGAAGGATGTCACACGGAAATAACGGTCAAGCTCACCCAATGCCTTGCGCGCCAGAAGTTCAAAACTGGCTTCGGCACCGTCATAGGCATAACCATCAAATTCGCGTTGCTTGACCGCTTCGACAAGCTTGCCGACCGCATCGGATTTCGGATCAACCTCGACCCCGATTTCGCGGAACCGGGCCAGAATATTTGAACGCCCCGCCTGATCCGACACAAGGATATGACGCTGGTTTCCTACAAGCTCCGGCTCGATATGCTCGTAACAGGCCGGGTTCTTTTCCACGGCTGAAACATGCAACCCACCCTTGTGCGCAAAGGCGCTATCCCCGACATAGGCCGCCTGACGGGTCGGTTCGCGGTTAAGCCGTTCATCAAGAATGTGCGAAATACGGCGCAGATGGGTCAGTTGTTCATGCGAAATGCCGACGTCATATCCCATCTTCAGCATCAGGGTCGGGATGATCGAAATCAGGTTGGCATTGCCGCAACGCTCGCCCAGACCATTCAACGTACCCTGCACCTGGCGCACACCGGCCCGGACCGCCGCCAACGAGTTCGCCACCGCATTCTCGGTGTCGTTATGGCAGTGAATGCCGACATTTCCGCCCGGCACATGGGTGCAGACATCGGTGACAATGTCGAAAATCTCATCAGGCAGGGTGCCGCCATTGGTATCGCAAAGGACAACCCAGCGCGCACCGGCCTCATAGGCCGCCTTGATCGCGGCAAGGGCGTAGTCGCGATTGGCCTTGTAGCCGTCAAAGAAATGCTCGGCATCGAACATGACCTCGGAAACCTGGCTTTTCAGATGTGCGATGGATTCCGAAATCATCGCAAGGTTCTCCGAAAGCTCAATCCCGAGCGCCTCGGTCACCTGAAAATCCCAGCTTTTTCCGACCATGCAAACAATCGGCGCGCTTTGGGCCAACGTTGTCAGCCCCGGATCATTGGATGCCGAACGCCCTGCGCGTCGTGTCATGCCAAAGGCGGTCAGTTTCGAATTTTTAAGTTTCGGCGGATTGGCAAAGAATGCGTCATCGGTGGGGTTTGCCCCGGGCCAGCCGCCTTCAATATAGTCAATCGACAGCTCGTCCAGCGCCTTGGCAATTGCGGTTTTGTCCGCTGCCGAAAAATCCACGCCCTGGGTCTGTTGCCCGTCGCGCAAGGTACTGTCGTATAGATAGACGCGCTTGTCTGACATATTCATTCCAAAACTGATCGATCTTGTCTTGTTCCGGCGCTTGCCGGGCGGTCTGGCAAATTGCCGCAAAACCGTCATTTACGCAACCGCATTACAAGACATGCCAATTATGCGCTGCTTTTTGCCCGAAATCGCGTAATTACCCACCTTTAGGATAGCAAACCTGTCCCCCTGAATGGTTGTAAAGGTATGGTAGTAGTGATTAACTCTACCATACATTGTGAGGCGACCGGGAATACACCCCCCCCATTTCTTCGGGCTTCACATGGATGGGGACACCAAAATGGCATTAAAAGCCGCCGAAGATTTTGACGTTATGCTGCTTGCGGGTCTGACATGGCACCGTGCTGGCAAAAACAGCTGGACGGCGTCTGACCGTTTCGCCGCCTATACGATTTTTCTCGAACCTGATGACCGGTGGTACGGTCAATGGGAACGCGACGGCGAGAAAATGGCGGCTGACTGGTCCTGTCCCACTCTTGAAACCTTTGCCGAATATATGGTCGACAACGCCCGTCGCCAGAATATCGAAGGCATGGATTGAAATTCGCACCCTGTTGGCCGCGCTGCCATCAGAAGCGTCCCACGTGCACACCCCGAAACTCGGATTAGATCGTTGATCGACCTCCCCCCGCCGAGTTGTTGCACATATGACGGCCTGTCTCCCCCGGACAGGCCGTTTCTTTTGCCGCCCTGCATATCTTTCCTTGCGTTTGGCTCCATAGCGCTTATGTCTGGGCCATCCAGATATTCATAAGACAAGGCACAATTCATGAGCAACGGCATCCCGATGCAGATCGATATCGTCTCCGACGTTGTCTGCCCCTGGTGCATCATCGGCTATAAAAACCTTGAACAGGCGATGGAACGCCTTGACGGTCAGGTCGACATCAAGCTGCGCTGGCACCCGTTTGAACTGAATCCAGATATGGGTCCGGAAGGGCAGAACTTGTCAGAACATATCAAGGAAAAATACGGTCTGACCCCGGATCAAAGTGCGGAAAACCGCGACCGTATTTCGATGATGGGCGAGAATGTCGGCTTTGACATCCGCTTTAGCTCCGACAGCCGCATCTACAATACCTTTGATGCGCACCGGATGCTCTATTGGGCGGGCAAAGAAGGCAAACAGACCGAACTGAAACTGGCCCTGTTCCGCGCCTATTTTCAGGAGGGCGAAAACCCCGGCGAACACGGTGTTCTTAAACGCGCCGCCGAGGAAGTTGGCCTTTCACCGGAAAAGGCAGTCGAAATTCTTGGCAGCGATATGTTCGCCAAGGAAGTCCGCGCCGAAGAAGAAGAATTCCGCAATGCCGGTATTTCATCGGTTCCAACCTATGTCGTGAACGGTAAATACGCCATTTCCGGCGGCCATCCGCCCGAGGTTTTCGAACAGGCCTTGTCCGAAATCGCCCGTCAGGTCGAGGTTGCCGACGACGAAGTCATTTTTGACGACTGATACCGTCATCGGATATGATCATCCAAAGCCCCGGTTGCCTCTCGCACCGGGGCTTTTGCATTCTCGACAGAACCACAACCGGGGCGTACAGTTTTCATGCCGCCACCACGGCATGTTTGCCACCATGTTTGACAAAGGATCGCCCTATGATCGACTTTGCCGATATCGCCCCTTATCTGCCGGGAATATTTCTGGCCTACGCGGCCCTTCTGATGGGCCTGATCAGCCCCGGCCCTGCCTTGCTGGGTCTGATGGGGGTCTCACTTGAACGCGGGCGCCGTGCGGGTCATTGCTTTGCCATCGGGATCGGGGCCGGATCGCTTTGCATTGGCATTCTGACCCTGACCGGCCTTTCTGCCCTTCTGGCAAGCTGGGCTGATGCCATGACCGTCATTCGTATTGCCGGCGGGATTTATCTTTTGTGGATGGCTTTCAAAGCCTTTCGTTCTGCGTTCCGCCCTGTGCAACCGGCCAGTGATGCCATTGCGCGCGACGACAAAGCCATCTCGCCGGTCGGGTATTTCGGCCGGGGACTCGGTCTTCACCTGACCAATCCCAAGGCAATTCTGACATGGATTGCCATCATCTCCATCGGCTTTGCCGATGGCACACCGATTTGGGTGGGGTGGGTGATCGTAATCGGCTGCGGCACGATTTCAACACTTGTGCATTTCGCCTATGCCACCGCCTTTTCGACCGCACCAGCCATTTCGCTTTATCGCCGCGCGGCGCGCTGGATTAATGGTTTGCTTGGCGTGTTCTTTGCCGCGGTTGGCATTCGCCTGCTTGCCGGGCGCTAGTCATCCGCGCCAGCATCAAGCAATGACCGGCGGGTGACACCGTTCTTCTGATCCATCCAGCCACCAAGCACTGTCAGCCAGACCGCAATCAATGGCAGCAGCGCGATATCCTGATCCATCACCCACAATGTGCCGCTCGCCAGTACACACCACGCCATCGGCACAGGCAATAAAATCCAGCGCCACGACCCGCGCGCCAGCAGGATAAAGCCAAGCGTCCCGATGACCGTCGGATCGGCAGCACTGCCAAACAGTTCCGCCTGTATCAGGTCGCGTCCTTCGATCAAGCCGACAAAGGGATAGACGAAAATCGCAATCGCGATCATCACTACCCCGGCAATGCAGGAAAAATCACCGCGCCAGCCAAATCGCAAAGGCATCCGGCGCGCGGCAAACATCACCATCAACAATGCCTCGGTAATAAAGGCCGGAATGAAATACGGGATTATCCAGTTGATCGGCTGGTAATAATACCAAAGGAAGCCCGCACTCACCCAGCCCCAGATCATCGCCAGCAGAACAAGCGCCACCCGGTTGCCGCGATTGCCATGCCGGATGGAAAGACCAAATGTGATCATCCCCGCGACCAGTGCGGCACTCACCGCCAGCCACCACGTGGTATTCAGCGTTTCAAACAGCCGGTAATAAACGCGCGGCGAAAACAGCAGAAAATCTGCCAGACTGTAGCTCCACCATTCGCTCATCACAGGCCCCCGATCACGGCAGCAATACGTTGGCGCATGTCGTCATCGGGCATCGGGCCGGTGGCGGCCTGCATGTTTTCCATGGCGTGCATCGGTTGCGTGGTTGCCGGGATCGGGCAGGTTACCGCCGAGTGAGATATCAGATATTTCAGGATCAGCTGCGCCCAGCTTTTTGCCTCGATCTCGGCGGCAAAATCGGGAAGCTTTTCACCTTCTAAGCGGTCAATCAGACTGCCACCGCGAAACGGTCGATTGACGATCACGGCAATGCCGCGTTCCTCGGCCAGCGGTAAAAGGTAATCCTCAACCTTGCGATCCACCGGGTTATAAGTCACCTGCACGAAATCAATCGGCGTGTTTTTCATCACCGCCATCAAATCATCGGTTCGCCTGCCATGCGATGTCGTAACGCCGACATAACGCAGCCGTCCGGCATCCTTCATATCAAACAGAAGCGGCAGGTTGTCGTTGATACCCACCAGATTATGAACCTGCAACAGGTCAAATTTTTCGATGTTCCAGTGCTCGGATGTTTGCGCGATCTGTTCGGCACCATCATCCGAAGTCCAAACCTTGTCGGTGGAAAATACCCGGTCGCGCGCGCCCAGTTTATCAAGCCCGTAACCGATCACCTCCTGGGATGATCCATACATCGGCGAGCTGTCGATCATGCGTCCGCCCCCGTCAAAAAACGCCTGCATGACATTGGCGCACTGATCGCGCAAAACCGGATCATTCCCGACATTAAACGTGATCCAGCTGCCCAGACCGACCGCCGGGATCATTTCACCACTGGACGGGATCGGCTTTTTGATCACATCGGGGATCTTGCGATTATCAAGCGTTTGCGCCCAAAGCGGCTTGATCGCGCCAAGGCCCGCTATTGCGCCAATCGCCGTCGCCCCACGAAGGAAATTCCGTCGACCCAGAAAAAACATCGCAATCCCAACATTGTCGTTTCAAACCGGTCACAGCTTAGAAGGTGGTCAGATTACCCTGCGGACGCAACCGCAAGCTGTTGCACAAACTGGCAAAAAATTCGCGCTTGACCTAAAGTACACTCCAGCAGCTAGCCTTTTGAAAGTTCCCCAAGCTGACAGGTGACCGACATGATGATTGGTGAAGTCTCGGCCAAAAGCGGTTTACCCATTCACACGCTGCGCTATTACGAAAAAATCGGTCTTGTGCCCAAACCGTCACGCGATGCGGGCGGCCGACGGTGCTATGACCCGGAAATTCTTGACTGGCTGACTTTCATTTCACGCCTCAAGGATCTTGGCATGCCGATCCGTGATCGGGTGCGGTTTGCCCGTCTGCGCAGCGAGGGCGAACAGACGGTTGGTGAACGGCGGGAACTTCTCGAAATCTATCGGACCGGATTGGCCAAAAAAATCGCCGAACTGACCGAAACCCTCGAAGTGCTTGATTACAAGATCGCCAACTACGACGAAATCGGCCGCAAGAAAACGGCCTGACCCCATAATAAACCTCGCAGGAACCCCTTATGGCTGAACAGAAAAACGCGCTCGATGCCGGGCGCGATGTTGTCGCACGTCTTAATCCACCCCTGGAGGGTGCCTTGGCCGAAAAATACGATGCTCTGGTGCCCGGATTTGCCGAAAGCCTCGTTGAATGGGCCTACGGCCGCCATTACGCGCGGCCCAACCTTGATCTGAAAACCCGTCAGCTCTGCACGATTTCCGCCCTGACGGTTCTGGGTGGGCAAACCGCACCGCAGCTTAAGGTCAATATCAGACACAGCCTTGCCGCCGGGGCAACGCGCGAAGAAATCATCGAAGCAATCTGGCAGATGGCGGTTTATGGCGGTCTTCCCGCCGCGATCAACGGCCTGAATGGCGCACAGGAACTATTTGACGAATTGGACGCCATGGACGCTTAAAGTAAAAAGGCACCGCCGGGAGACCTGCGGTGCCTTTTCCAATTCAAATCCGACGGATCAAACGCGTTTCCAGCTCGTACCTTCCTTGAAGTCTTCAAGCAGGATACCACGCGCCAAAAGATCATTTCTGATCTGATCAGCGGTGGTAAAGTCCCGGTTTTTCTTCGCTTCGGCACGCTGCTGGATCAGGCTGTCAATCTCGGCGGCCTCGTCCTCATCGGCAGAACCGGTGAACCAGGCTTCCGGATCATTTTCAAGAATACCCAGCAACGTTGCCGCCGCCAGAACACGGCCCTTGGCCTCGGCCTTGTCGTATTTCTTGGTCGCCTTGTTCAGTTCGGTCACCAGTTCATGGAATTCCGCAATCGCCAGCGGCGTATTAAGATCATCACACAGCGCATTCAGGACCGATTCCGGCACCGGAGTGTTTTCCGGTTCGATATCAGTGGTCTGACGAAGGGCGGTATAGAACCGGTCCAAGGCCTCTTTGGCCTGACGCAGGTTTTCTTCGGTCCAGTTGATCGGCTGATGATAATGGGTTCCCAGCATCGCAAGCCGGATCGCCTCGCCCGGCCAGCTTTCGAGCAATTCATGCACAGTGACAAAGTTGCCAAGCGACTTGGACATCTTTTCACCTTCGACCATCAGATGGCCGTTATGCATCCAGTATTTGGCGTAGCTGGATCCCTTGTTCGCGCAGCAGCTTTGCGCGATTTCGTTTTCATGGTGCGGGAAGACCAGATCCGATCCGCCGCCATGAATATCGAAATTCTCGCCCAGATAGCGCGTAGACATGGCAGAGCATTCAATATGCCAACCCGGACGTCCGCGACCCCATGGGCTTTGCCAGCCCGGCGTCTCGTAATCGGACGGTTTCCAAAGCACAAAGTCCGCCGGGTCCTTTTTATAAGGCGCGACTTCAACCCGGGCACCGGCGATCATTTCCTTGCGGTCGCGACGCGACAGTTTGCCATATTCTTCATACTGGCCGACCGAAAACAGCACATGCCCCTCGGCGGCATAGGCAAAGCCCTGTTCGATCAGGCTTTCGCACATCGCGATCATTTCGGCGATATGTTCGGTCGCACGCGGTTCGATATCGGGCTTGGCGGCATTAAGCGCGCCCATATCATCCAGATATGCCTGATGGGTGCGTTTGGTGATTTCCGAAATCGGCTCGCCACTTTGGCGGGCGCGTTCGTTGATCTTGTCATCAACGTCGGTCACGTTGCGCACATAGGTCACGTTTGGATAGATATGGCGCAACACACGCACCAGCGTATCAAACACCACAACAGGCCGTGCATTGCCGACATGGGCATAGTCATAAACCGTCGGGCCGCAGACATAAAGCCGGACATGGTTGGCATCGATCGGCTCGAACACCTGCTTTTCGCGGCTTAAGGTGTCATAGATACGCAATGTGGTCTTGGTCATGTTTTCGGTCCATATGGCTTGTGTTTTCGGGTTTGCGGGTATTTCCGGCGGTCAAAGCTGTTTGCCTTAGACCGCCTTTCCACAAAGCCGCTCACACGCCTTTTCACGTCCGATCAGAACCAGCATCGCCGACATTTCCGGGCCATGTTCACGCCCCGTCAACGCCTTGCGAAGCGGCATGAAAAGATCCTTGCCCTTGCGGCCGGTCGCATCCTTGATCGCACCGGTCCATGCTTTCCAGCTGGTTGTGTCAAGGTCGCCTTCGGGCAGCATATCGGCCGCCTGCTTTAAAAATTCCGCATCGGCATCATCGATCTGCGGAATAACCTGTTTGGTGATCACATCCCACCATTCAACTGCTTCTGCCACGCGCCAGCAATTGCCGCGCACCGCGTTCCAGAATTCTTCCGGCGCATCGCCCAAACCAAGGGCGTCAAGCTTTGGCTTTGCCGTTTCAAACGACATGTCATGAATGACTTTTTCGTTCAGGCTGGCCAGTTCCGCCGGATCGAATTTCGGGGTCGAACGGCCATAATGCGACAGATCGAATTTCCCAAGCACTTCGGTAAGCGTCGCCGGTTCGATTTTGTCCGATGCGCCAAGCCCACTCAGAAGACCGACAAGTGATGCAACCTCGAACCCGTCATTGCGCAGTTCACGCAGCGAAAGGCTGCCAAGACGTTTCGACAACTGCGATCCACCCGGCCCCGCCAAAAGCGGCATATGAGCAAATTCAAGCGCACCGGGCTTACCGCCCATCGCCATGTAAAGCAGGATCTGCGATACCGTGTTGGTCACATGGTCTTCGCCGCGAATGATATGGGTAACACCCATTTCAAGATCATCAACAACCGAACCCAGCATATAAAGCAGCGATCCGTCTTCGCGGATCAGAACCGGGTCGGACACATGTTCGGTGTCAAACGTACAAATCCCGCGCGTCAGGTCATCCCATTCAACCACGCCATCCGTCAGAAGGAAGCGCCAATGCGGTTTGCGGCCCTCGGCCTCAAGATGGGCAATTTCATCATCCGAAAGCGTCAATGCCTTGCGGTCATAGATAAACGGCTGGTGACGCTGGCGGGCGGCCTTGCGTTTCCAGTTAAGTTCGCCTTCGGTTTCATAGCACGGATAAAGCATGTTGCGCGATTTCAGGTCATCAATCGCCGCGTCATATTTATCCTGTCGCAGGCTTTGACGTTCTTCGCGGTCCCAGTCGATGCCAAGCCATTTCAGGTCTTCGCGGATCGCATCAACATATTCGTCTTTGGAACGGACCGGATCGGTATCGTCAAAGCGCAGGATGAACTCGCCACCATGTTTCCGGGCATAAAGCCAGTTCATCATGGCAACGCGGGCGTTACCGACATGGAGAAGCCCGGTCGGGCTGGGCGCAAATCGCAGGACAGGTTTTGTCATTTCAAACTTTTTTCAGGTCACTAAATTCGTGAAACCGTTGGTAATCGGATAGCGGCGGTCGCGGCCAAAGGCACGCGGCGTGATCTTGACCCCGGGCGGTGCCTGTCGGCGTTTATATTCCGCCCGGTCAAGCAATCGCCAGACCCGGCGTACCGTAGCCTCGTCATGGCCGCTTTGCACAATCTCGGAAACAGACTGTTCGCCTTCAATCATCTGATGAAGGATATCATCAAGAACGTCATAAGGCGGCAGGCTATCTTCGTCTTTCTGATCCGGGCGCAATTCGGCTGATGGCGGCTTGGTAATGATCCGTTCCGGGATCACGACGCCGTCCGGGCCAAGTGCGCCCACCGGATGATGGGCATTGCGCCAATGGCAAAGCGCAAACACCGTTGTTTTATAAAGATCTTTCAAAACCGAATAGCCACCGCACATGTCACCATACAGCGTGGCATAGCCAACCGACATTTCCGACTTGTTGCCCGTCGTCAGAACCATATCGCCGAACTTGTTTGAAAGCCCCATCAGGATGATCCCGCGCGAACGGGCCTGAATGTTTTCTTCGGTAATATCCGGGTCGCGGCCTTCGAATGCCGGGGCAAGCATCTGTTCGAATGCATCCATGGCAGGCCCGATATTGATGCTTTCAATCCCGGTTTTCAGCATCCCCGCGCATTGTTTGGCATCTTCAAGGCTTTCGCGCGACGTGTAAGGCGAGGGCATCATCACCAACCGCACCCGATCTGATCCCAGCGCATCAACAGCAATGGCGGCTGAAAGCGCGCTATCAATCCCGCCCGACATGCCGATCACAACACCCGGGAACCGGTTTTTGTTCACATAATCCCGAAGCCCCAGAACCAATGTCTGGTATATTGCATCAAGCCCGCTTGGATAATCGGCCTTTGGTGCATTTTCATCGCACCGCCAGCTACCATTTTCACTGCGCGACCATGTGCTGGTGGCGACATCCTCGGCAAAGCCCGGCAGGGCCACGGCTAGTGATCCATCACCGTTAAGGCCAAATGAACCGCCATCAAACACCAGTTCGTCCTGACCACCGACTTCGTTGCAGTAAATCATCGGAACGCCGGTTTCACGCACCCGATCCGCAATCAGGTTACGGCGTAGATCGCCCTTGTCGGCCTCAAACGGTGATCCGTTCGGCACCAGGAAAATTTCCGCCCCGCGATCGCGCAGATGGGCAACAACCTTTGGCGTCCAAACGTCCTCGCAGATCGGCACACCAAGTGTTACCCCCCGGAATGACACGACGTCGGGCATCGGTCCGGCACTGAACACGCGTTTTTCATCAAACACGCCATAATTCGGCAGGTCGTTTTTTGCCCGCACCGTTTCGATCTTGCCCTGATCGATCAGAAGAACCGCGTTAAAGCGTTCCCCGTCAATATCCCACGGTGTCGTTAACAACAAGGCCGGGCCGTTTTTGCGCGACCTGGTGCGTTCGCAGATATCTTCGACCGCATGACGCAGATGGCGCATGAAGGCAGGCTTCATCACCAGATCCTCGGGCGGATAGCCCGACAGAACCAGTTCGGAATAAAGGACAATATCCGCGCCCTGATCGGCCGCAGTTTCCCAGGCAGCCACAACTTTCTCGGCATTCCCGGCAACGTCGCCGACAATGGGGTTAAGCTGGGCAATCGCGATGGCAAGCATATTTGTCATGATGTTGGAATAGGAGGCGTCCGGTTTGGTGTCAATTGCCGAATGCGCGATAGCAGCACTGCATCGGCAACAATGCCGTATTTTTGCACTGTCACCGCAACTTCATTCACCGTCACTTGATAATCGCTTGCAATACGTTCGCAAAGTGGCTTTATTGCGCCAGCCGAAAAATCGGCACCAAAAACAATAATTTGAGACGAGCAAACCAATGACGAAAAACCAAAACACGGTGGCAGAATTGCCGGTCGTGACAATATCCCATATTCCGGGCCGTGAAATCAGCGAAAATCTGGGCATCGTATTTGGCAGTTCAGTTCGCAGCCGAAGCTTCCTGTTTGATATTTTTGCCTTTTTCAAAAACCTGTTTGGCGGCGAAGTGCGTTCTTATACCCGCCTTCTAGAACAGGCCCAGACCGAGGCCCTCGAACGTCTGGTCAAACAGGCCGGTGTGATGGATGCCGATGCGGTTGTTGATGTGCATTTTTCCACATCGCAGGTCGCATACAAGGCGGCTGAAATCTTTGCCTATGGCACGGCTGTTCGCCTGAAATAATCCCCGGAGTCTTTTCCAATGCAGGAACTATTTGTTCCGGGGATCATGCTAATGATCCTGATCGGGATCGCCTTTGTGACAGGCCGTCTGGCTGAAGCCGCCCACGAACGCGCCCTGCGCCGTGACGAGCAACTTTTGCCAAATCAGCACCTGAGCACCGAGGACCATGCCCCCGAAGACATCCTTCTGCGTTACAGCAGAATGGTCACCGGCAAGGTTGTGATCGGCGAAGACCGGTTCCGCAATCTGCTTGCGCGTCTGCGCATTTTCGTTGGCGGCCGATTGGGGGCACACGAAGCCACCATCACGCGTGCCAAACGCGAAGCCATGCTGCGCATGCGGACCGACGCCAAGGGCGCATCCCACATTACCGGCATCCGCATGACTACCGCCCAGCTTGGCCGCGGCATGGTTGAAATGATGGTTTCGGGCACGGCCCTTTATACCGACAAACGCCCCAGCGGCGGCTTTCCGTCTGCCCTGCCTGATGATGGCATCAATATCAGCCATAAAAACCTGCTGGTTGAATTTACATCGGCAAGTGCGGCGTTTCTGTTTATCTGCTGGGGAATTTACGCTACCAGCGGTTTTGCTGTCGAATGGGCAACCCGCCAGATTTCGATCGAGGATGAAATCGCCATCTGGTCCGAGCTTGAAGGCGACTACATCACCGAACGCCGCAGCGATGATCAACGCAGCCTGCCGGAACGCTATATCCTTGATCTGATCAACTCGATCCCGAAATCAGCCCTTGGCCCGGCTGCGGCCTATGATTTCGAAGTTGTCATCATCCCCGATGACACGCCAAATGCCGCCGCCCTGCCCGGTGGGCTGATCCTTGTGCATACCGGCATGCTTGAACTGGTCGATACCGAAAACGAACTGTTATCCATCCTTGGTCATGAAATCGGCCATTATAATGGCCGTGATCATCTTGAAGGGCTAGGGCGGCAGGCGGTTGGCGTTGCCCTGTCGGCGATGATGTTCCAGGCCGATGCGGTTCTGACCACCTGGATCGCTGGTTGGCCGAAAATGCTGGCCGACCTGGATTATTCCCGATCCCAGGAACTTGATGCCGATAAATGGGGACTCGATATCGTCATGGCGAAATATGGCCATGCCACCGATGTCGCAACCACCTTTGCCAAGCTTGCAATGATGCAGGAGGATGAGAGCATGCTTGATTATCTCGGCACGCACCCTCATCCAATGGATCGCGTGCGACGCCTTAATAAAATGGTCACGGACCGCAATCTGCCGCTTGGTGAACCGATACCTCTACAGACAGCTTTCGAACGATATGTCGATGCCCTCGAAGGGCAATCAGCAATCTACGACGAATACGAAGCTCCGGAAGGATCAGAATAATGCGTCTCTTTTTATCCCCGTTCCGCTTTCTTAGCGTCAGCGGCAAACCCAATATCGAATTCTGGTTCACCCAGTGCATCATTCTGGCATCAACGGTTCTTGGTGTGTATCTGGCAAGCTTTGCCGGCTTCCGGATTGCGGTTGATTTCGACCGCTATCAGAGTCTGTCGGATGTCAGCTATCTGGAAAAATCGCTTGAGGCCGAGTTTGTCGACAATATCGAGCGTGTAGAACAATGGATCGCGGAATATCCCGAAGCCCCGATGAAATGGCACGCCCGCGAACTGACGCCAGAAGCGACGCATCGCCTTGACGATATGGTCTGGTCGACGATGCGTTATTCACCGCGTACGTTCGAGGTCCATCCGGAAATCATTACCGGCGTGCGTCGTTTCTATACCGGTATCGAAGCCCAGATGACCAGTCTGTTCCAGCAACAGTCAGCCAACGGCTATTCCCGTCGCGCCATTGAAAACATGAAACAGCAGGTCGCGGCTGCACGCAACGATATCCTGCCAAAACTGCGTGGCGAAATCGAAACGCTTGATGCAGAACTGGCCGAGATGATGGATTGATCGACCGATCCGACAATGCGAAGGCCGGGAAGCATAAAACACCCGGCCTTTTTTATGCGGAATTTTTACAGCGCCAGTGCAGCGTCAATTTCATCCTGGCTCATGGTTTTGGCCGACCCATGGATGATGCCACTTGCGACATCCATGAAACGCTGCAGGGACAATGTCACCGTACTGGCAGTTTCGCGTAAAAGGTCTTCATTACCCTCGGCAATCAGCGCATCAAGCTGTTCGTTGGCGCGAAACACGATGGCATTCATATGCTCGATGGTTTCCTCGAACGGGCGGCGGAAACGAGCCGGCACATGATCATAGGCCTCAATCGCCAATTCCTTGTCGGAAAAGGCACTGTCACGGAAATGGTCCTGATAGCTTTTCGGCGCCCATTCCTTGCAGTCCTCAATCATGTCGGGCATGTCCGGAACCATTTCCAGAAGCATCACGATTTCATTGAAATGGTTCAGGTAATCGGTCGCAAGCAGCGTGGTCGAGGAAATGTTGGTTCCCTCCACTTTTTTCTGCCATGCGGCGAAATCCGCCTCATCCACCATGTTTCGTGCGACCCCTTCCCCAAAATCCCCGCGATATCGTGCCGCGATTGTCTATACTTAAGGATGTTGTGCCAATCAGTGTAGAGGCAAAATGCATACTCACTGTCAGAATTAACGAAACATCCTCCAGCCACGCATCCCTTAAATAGAAAAAACCACGAACTCAACTCTCAAAAAGACATGCCATCTATAAAAAAGGCGTCCGGTTTCCCGAACGCCTTTTCGCATCAATTGTTCGATGTTCAATTATGCCGACGCTGCAAGCTGCTCCGCACGAACGCTGTCGCGTTCTTTTTTGATCATTTCGGCGATCAGGAAGGCAAGTTCAAGGGCCTGCCCGCCATTCAAACGCGGATCGCAATGGGTGTGGTAACGATCCGACAGGCTGTCGACCGTCACTTCACGTGCACCGCCAATGCATTCGGTCACATCCGTACCGGTCATTTCAAAATGAACGCCACCGGCATGGGTGCCTTCGGCCTTGTGCACATCAAAGAACGATTTGACTTCCGACAGGATCGCATCGAACGGACGGGTTTTATAACCGTTCGCCGCCTTGATCGTGTTGCCATGCATCGGATCGCAGGACCAGACAACCTTGCGGCCCTCTGCCTTGACCCGCTGCACCAGACGGGGCAGGTGATCTTCAACCTTGCCCGCTCCCATGCGCGCGATCAGAGTCAGACGACCGGCTTCGTTTTTCGGGTTCAACGCATCGATCAGACGGATCAGATCGTCTTCTTCGGTGGTCGGTCCGCATTTCATGCCAATCGGGTTGTTCACACCACGCATGAATTCAACATGCGCCCCGTCAAGCTGACGGGTACGATCACCGATCCACAGCATATGTGCCGAACAGTCATACCAGTCACCGGTCAGGCTGTCCTGACGGGTCAGGGCCTGTTCGTAACCCAGCAAAAGCGCCTCGTGCGAGGTATAGAAATCCGTCTCGCGCATCTGCGGGGCGGTTTCGGCCGTGATGCCGCACGCCTGCATGAAGGCAACAGCTTCGTCAATCTGGGTTGTCATCTTGCGATATCGTTCGCCCGCGGGGCTGTTATCGACAAATGACAGGTTCCAACGGTGTATTTTGCTCAGGTC
>TARA_R100000049_G_C1957766_1_pt1 | contig 48865 bp, 42 predicted proteins | sample TARA_R100000049 | Tara Oceans TARA_R100000049 (sample SAMEA2619992) | marine metagenome | biome: marine biome (ENVO:00000447); feature: mesopelagic zone (ENVO:00000213) & marine oxygen minimum zone (ENVO:01000065); material: "saline water (ENVO:00002010), including plankton... | reverse complement strand
TTTTTTTGCGCTTGGTGGCAGCCTTGTTCATTGGAGTGAGGCTGCTTTGAGATGTAGTCATTGTGTTGCCGAAGTTGAGGTCAATGGAAAGGCGGTTACGTTAAGGCGTTATGTTGACGAGGGTTCGAATGCACCGGTAGATATGTTTGGTGGCTCGTTTGCTGACGCGATGTCTGCGCCGCCAGATGATTGGAAGAGGTATCCATACAGGCGTAGTCAAGGCAAAGAGAGTTTCTCTCAAGTAATGTTCCGTTTGCTCGAGATGCCAGATGTTGCCCTTGAGTCAACTGGGAGCGTTACAATGCATCAAGTTTTGCGGTTGCTATACGCTGATCAGCTAAGTCCAGTAGATGATTTATTTTATCAGGATGGGATAGACTTTCCGCAAAATAGAGAGGCGGTAGGCAACCTTATCTGCGGTGCCTTTGATGAGAAAATATATGATCTTCAGCTTACACTAAAAAGGAAAGAAAAAGAATATCAGTTAGCGAGCGCAGAACTTAGAAGTATCATTCTTCTGTTGGGGGGCGCTGGGCAGAGCTTTAGTTTGGAAACAGTGATGGCTCAAGCCACTGCTCTTGAGGAGAAGCGCGATAAGATTTCTGCTGAAATCAATGTTGCGGAAGAGGCTCTTTATAATAGCGAAAACGAAGATAAAATCACTCTTAGTGCTTACCAAAAAGAATTCAAAATCGTGACAGGTCTGCAATCTGAGTTGAAGAATGTGGATGATAGTATCTCAAGTGTTGAATTGGATTATGCTGATTCTCAGCAATACATCAATTTTTTGAAAGATAAAATTAGTGCTCTACAGCAGTCTGGAGAAGTTGCGAAATATATCACGGAGGTGAAATTTGGAAGTTGCCCTGCGTGTCATGCGGAGATTCACGAGAATGATGGTATCGCATGCTGCAGCTTGTGTAAGGCGCCTTTTGATAAAGAAAGGGCGCAAGAGAGAATTGTTGGTATAATAAACGAAACCGCAATTCAGTTGAGGCAATCTGAAATACTTCAATCAAAAAGATTGACTAAAATTGAAGAGTTAAAAGAATCTCGTGATATTCTTAGAAATAAGTGGAGAACTTCTTCTAAACGTTTGCAGTCATTGCAGGTTCTTCCATCTTCAGAGAAACGTGACCATCTTAGAGAACTGCACAAGAAAATTGGCTATGTAGATCACCAGATTGATGACGTAGCTAACAAACGAAAATTAGCAGAGAAAGTAACGTCACTTACTGAAGCGAAAGAGCGCCTTCGTGGTGAAGTTGAATCTCTGACGACTTCAATCGAAAAAATTAAGGCAGAACAGGCTGCTAGGCTGCAGAAATCCTACAAGGATGTTGCTGATGAGGTGATTGATCTTCTCAAAAAAGATTTGTTGAGAGAAGACGCATTTGAAAATCCTCAATCCGTATATTTTTCTTTCGCTAAGAACGAATTGACAGTTGATGGAAAGCAATATTTTTCGGCAAGTTCTAGGGTGATACTGAAGAGTAGTTTTTTAGTTGGAATGATGGCTGCAGCATTGAAGAAATCTTACTTCCGACATCTCAGATTTCTGTTGATTGATATTACAGAGGATAAAGGAATGGAGGTTGTAAGAACCTATAATTTCCAAAATCAGGTGGTTAATATTTCGAATGAATCAGAAGTTGATCACCAGTTTATTTTAGCAACCTCGATGCCTTCTCCTGAGCTTAACGAAGAATTGTTTGTTGGGAAATATTCCTCAAGGGATGAGCAGAGCCTCAGGTTGATTTAGTAGGTTGAAAATAATTTTCTCAGTATGCGATGATTTACTTGTGCACTTACCGAAGATTAACTGAAATTGTTATTTTCCAGGCCAGACAAGATTAATCTCTATCTGACCAAAGGGGGTTCATTCAATCACCGCACAAGCAATCCGATCCCCGGCATCACCTGAGGGCTGGGATTTATAGTCGTCGGCGCCGGCATGGATGATGACGGCCTTGCCGTGAATGTCGGTTTCGCCGGTGCCATCAAAGCGCACGGCGTTATTGAGAATCTGGGCGTAAAGTTCGCCCTTGTCATTGACATACTGGTTCATCATGTCGCCCGCATGCGGGCCGTCGGCAAATTCGTGGCCGTGGGATTTGTTGGTTGGGTTGAAATGGCCGCCAGCGGATTTAAAGCCTCCTTTCGCATCGCATTCCCCGTTTTCATGGATATGAAACGCCACCCACTGTCCGGGAGGAAGGTCGCGAAGCTCGATCTTCAGGATCGCGGCATCCGGCACGCCATTGACCGTCAACGTCCCGATTTCCTCGCCGTTTGTATTGATAAAGCTTGATTGGGCTTCCTCGCCCGCCCTCGCATGGCCGGGCACAAGTGCCATCGCCGCACCAAGGGCGAGAAGTGCTGCCGTGGCGGCAGTCGCCAGTGCCATGTGGCGGGCATCATTGGCATTGGTGGTGGTGGGAATGGCGGTGGCATTTGATTTCTGGCGGCAGATGTTTTCGCGATGGAACATGGGAAATCCTCTGCTGTTGCGGGCGGGTCAGTGGGCGGCATGGTGCAGGTTTGGCCGTTCTTTGAAAACCTGTCTTTGTAAAACCGGTGGGACCGGGTTTTGTTCCGTAAATCTTTGACCTGTTGGTTGAATTGCGGCCGGAGTATTGGCGGGGTTTGAGGCTATTTTGTGGGACGATGGGGTCGATCCCGCGTGGGAGCGCGGGGCGGCATGGACTCCCGCCTTCGCGGGAGTGACGAAAGGGGAGCGGGGAGTTCGGGAGTGATTGTGACGACGGCAAGTGCATGAGGGAAAGGCCGCCGTCACAAGGGCGGGTCTGGGAGCGTCAGGTTTGAGGCGGCGCGGGCCGCCGTATCACGGCATAACCAGACGGAGTGCAGGCGCAGACCATGGCAGAGGAGAATGACCGGCAATCTTCGGGGGCTCCGGCACGGCCGCCGTTATCTGGTGCATCTGGCAGCGGCGTAGGCGCAAAAGGATTGGGAGATCTGATCCGGCGTGTTCTGTTTGGCCGGGTTTTATATGTTCGCGGGGCGGCGATTTTGGGCTCTGTCATGCTGATCGGGTTGGTGGTGGTTCTGTATGTCGGGTTTGTCGTGACCCTGTTCGCCGGATTTACTGCCGATATCCAGCGCGAGCTTCTGAGCCGCGAGCTTGAGCTAAGCTCGCCCGGCGATCTGGAGCGGCTGGTGTTTCAGGGCTATCACGAGGCGCAGCTTAAGGGCGACATTCATGCGATGCGCACCGAAATCAGGATGCTTGACGCAAGCGGCCTTGCCGCCGCCCGGCACGGATTGGCCCTGCGCCAGGATGCGATTGCCGCGTGGCGGGTGGCGTTTGATCTTTATGCCGGATTGGGGGCGGTGGTGGCCGAACAACCGGGCAGGTTCGACCCGGACTTTCGCACGGCTTATCTTGGGGCGCTTAATCAGGCGTTCGCCTTTCTGGCGCAAAGCGATTTCAGTGCCGAGGACGGGCGACCATCGCCCGACAATGCCCGCACCGACGAGGGCAAGGAGGTGATTGCCAACCTGGATAATGCCCTGTCGCAGATGGCATTGGCCCCGGGGGTAAACGAGGGCTTTGCGACCGATATCCGCAGCCGGATTGAGGCGATCAAAAATGCGGTGATGAGCTTTGGCGAGAAGGCGGCGCGCGCCCAGGTGACCTGGGCCAATATCACCGCCGAACAGGAGCAGGCCGACCGGCTGCGCGCCAGCCTGAGTGCGGAGCTTGCCGACCTTAGAGAAGAACATGCCGCCCTTTGGGCGGACGAGGATGCGACAGATGAGGGCGGGCGACGGTCGCTGGTCGCCCTGTTTCAGCAGCCGCTTGGCGGGGTATTGTCGCTTCTGCTTCAGATGCCTGGCATTGTCCTGACGCTTTTGGTCACGGTGGCGGCGGGCGGCCTTGGCTCCGTCGTAAGCTTTACGCGTCGCTATCGCCGGGTTGGGGGGGCGAATGTGGCGGACAGGGATGAGGATGGGGCAGAGGTAGCAGAGGTGGCGGTGGTGGCACCCGAAACCGGCTTTGCCGCCGCAGGCCACCTGATGGTGATGACGGGGGAGGGGATTGCGGCCGCCATCGCGATTTTCCTGTTTACCGAGGCCGGGATGCTGATGGTCACCCAAGGAGGCCCGGACGGATCAGGCAATATCGAAATCAGCGCGTTCCTTGTGACCTTCATGGCGTTTGTGTCGGGCTTCATGGCCGAGGATGCGTTTAACAAGATACAGGATGCCGGCCGGAAGCTGTTTCGCGTTGGCGGCGATGACGGGCCGGGGGCGGCGGGGATGTGAGGGCGCAAAACAAAACCGGCAGGGGATGTGCCTGCCGGTTTGGATGGGTGAGGCTATGATCGCGAAGATCAGATCGCGGAAGTGCCGTAACGCGGGGCGTTACGCTGCGCATTGGTGCCAGCCTCGGCATAGGCCTGACTTGCCTGTGCGGTCTGGGTGATCTGCGACTGGAGCACCTGCTCATCGCGTTCCGGCGTTGTATCGGCCGCTTCCTTGGCCGGGCTGCTTTCAAACAGTTCGGTCAGGCGGGCTTCGATGGATTTCAAGCCTTCATTCAGGCGGTCTTCGGTTTCGTTGATATTGCCATTGATCGTGTCATTGAGCGCGCCAAGGCCGTCAAGGAAGTCGCGGGCCTGTTCCAGACCCTTGGCGATGCCCTCGCTGGCCTGATCAAAAATCTCGCGGGCTTCTTCGGGGCTGGTGGCGTTCGAGGCGATCAGATCGCCGACACGGGCCAGAATGCGATCAGCAACTGCTTCGGGGGTGTAATCGGTGGGATCGACGCCCTGGATCGACAGGCCGGTCGAAGACAGGCTTTCATTGATCGCCGAAACGATCTGATCGGCCGAAAGAAGATTGCCTGACTCAGAGGACAGCGAAACCGAGGTCGCGCTGGCGAAGGCGGAGGCAATAGAATTGTTCGACCCGGATTTCGAGTCGTCATTACCGGGCAGGTAAGACTGCGCGCTGCGGCTTGAGCCGTTTGCTGCCTGCGATGTCAGTCCGCCGATGGTGATATCCATGCCGTCCTCCCTGGACGCGGGTTGTGGGTGTATAAGTCCTTGATCGGGCTTGATACACGGTGATTTCCTGATGGCCTGCGCGGGCACCTTCTTGGTGCGGATCGCGCGCCGGAAGTCTTTACGTGCGGATAATATCGCACAATCAGGGCGAAAAGGCCATAGCCAGTTATATTAGGTTCGGTTGGGCGATGTGCAAACCCGCCATGCGTGATACGCGGGTTTTCGGGCTTGCATCCGGGCCGGTTGTGGCGGTTATCCTGCACTCTGATATTGCAACAGGGGCCAAGCCCGATTATTGAACAGGGTTTGGTTAATCAGAATTGATGATCCGGATCGTGTCGAGGTTTACTCCGCATCCGGTATTTTGAGCTTAGGAGCTGTTTGACGGTGGCGAACTATCAGGAAAGTGCGCGCGAATTTGAAAAGCGCTGGCAGGATTACTGGCGGGAAAACGATACCTATCGTACCCCCAATCCGGGCGATGCCGATTTCGACGCCGCCAAAAAGAAAAAAGTCATCCTCGATATGTTCCCCTATCCAAGCGGGGTCGGTCTTCATATCGGTCATCCGCTGGGCTATATCGCCACCGACGTCAAGGCACGGTTCGAACGCATGCGCGGCTTTAACGTGCTGCATTCCATGGGATTTGATGCGTTTGGCCTGCCGGCCGAACAGTTCGCGATCCAGACCGGCCAGCATCCGCGCATCACCACCGAAGCCAATATCGAAAACATGCTGCGCCAGTTGCAGGTGATCGGCCTTGGCCATGATCCGCATCGTCGCTTTGCATCGACCGATGTCGATTATTACAAATGGACGCAGTGGATTTTCCTTCAGCTTTTCAATAGCTTCTATGATCCGACCGTCGAATGGAAAGGCCCGCAGGGGCAGACCATCACCGGGCGGGCCCGCCCGATTGCCGAGCTTCGCGGGCTGCTTGAAAGCGGGGAATGGCTGTTGGACGAGGACGGTGTGCCACAGCCAAAATCCGTCATTGGTGAGGGCACGAAGGCAGAAGGCAAAGAGATCGACCGCGCGATTGATCGTGGGCGTCTGGCCTATGTCGATGAGGTTCCGGTCAACTGGTGCCCGATGCTGGGTACGGTCCTGTCGAACGAGGAAGTCACCAACGAAGGCAAGTCCGAACGCGGTGATTACCCGGTTTACAAGCGCCCGCTGAAACAGTGGATGTTGCGGATTACCGATTATGCCGATCGTCTGGTGGGCGACCTTGAAGGGCTTGACTGGCCCAACGGCGTTGTCGAGATGCAGAAAGGCTGGATCGGCCGTTCGGTCGGCGCGCGGGTCAATTTCCCGGTGGCACTTGCCGGTGGCGGCAAGAACAAGATCGCGGTTTATACCACGCGTCCCGATACGATTTTTGGCGCGACCTATATGGTGCTCGCCCCCGAACATCCATTGGTCGATGCGCTGACCTCAGCCGATCAGAAGGATGCGGTTGCTGCCTATCGGGCCGAGGTCAAATTGGCCGGTCCGGTATCGTCCAAGGACGAAGCCAACCGGGAAAAGACCGGCGTGTTTATCGGGGCCTATGCCACCAACCCGGCCAATGGGCAGCAAATCCCCGTCTGGATTGCCGATTATGTCCTGATGGGCTATGGCACCGGCGCGATCATGGCGGTGCCGGCCGGTGATCAGCGCGATTTTGAATTTGCCCATAAATTCGGCCTGCCGATTGTCGCCACCACCAAACCGTCGGAAAGCTGGCTTCGGGCCAATGCACCGGATGATGCGACCGATCTTGACGATGCGGCATTGCTGGCGCGCTATGAAACCGCACCGGGCGATTTCAAAATCGCGCAGACCGATATCGGCGATACGATCAATTCCGCCAATGACGAGGTCAGCCTGAACGGGCTTTCGACCCCGGATGCCAAGGCGAAAATCATTGAATGGTTGGAAACCAAGAACATTGGCCGTGGTCGGGTGCAGTATAAACTGCGCGACTGGCTGTTCTCGCGCCAGCGTTATTGGGGCGAACCGTTCCCCGTGCTGTTTGATCAGGAAACCGGACAGGTGCATGGCGTGGCCGAGGCGGCATTGCCCGTCGTCCTGCCGGAAATGACCGATTTCAAACCGCAATCAAACGAAGACCCGAATTCGGAGCCCGAACCGCCGCTGGCACGCGCCAAGGAATGGATGGAAGTCACCGGGATCGTGCTTGCCGATGGTTCGGTCCTGCCGGTGGATGCGGCGGTGGGCTCGACCTACAGCCATGCCGGTGCGGATTACGAAGTGCGTTCGTTCCGTCGTGATGCGAACTCGATGCCGAACTGGGCCGGGTCGTGCTGGTATTATCTGCGTTATTTCGACGCACAAAACGATCAGGCCTTTGCATCGGATGCGGCAGCGGCCTATTGGGCCAATACTACCGACGAGAATGGTAATGCCAAGCCCGGTGCGGTCGACCTTTATGTCGGCGGGGCGGAACATGCGGTGCTGCATCTGTTGTATTCGCGTTTCTGGCACAAGGTGCTCTTTGACCTTGGCTATGTTGCAACGCCCGAACCGTTCCAGAAGCTGTTTAACCAAGGCATGATCACAGCCGATGCCTACACCGACGCGCGCGGCGTTTATGTCGACATCCATGATGTTGAAATGCGCGATGTTGACGGCAAAAAGCAGCCGTTCAATGCCAAGACGGACGAGGCACTGATCACCGTTCCGGGCAAGATGGGCAAGCGCTATAAAAACGGCATCCCGCCGGAAGAAATTTGCGATCAGTATACGATTGATACCTTCCGGACGTATGAGATGTATATGGGGCCGCTTGACAGCTCCAAACCGTGGCAGTCTGACGCGATTGTTGGCATGATGCGCTTCCTGTCGAACGTCTGGAAGGTCGCAACCCAGATGGAACGCACAAGCGACGTCGATGGCAAGATCGAAACGCTTTTGCATAAAACCATCGCCAAGGTGACCAACGACATCGCTGAATTGCGGCTGAATACTGCGATTGCGGCATTGATCGAGCTGACCAATGCCATGACCCGCCAGAATGCGGTGCATGACGATCATGTTCGTGCGCTTGCCCTGATGGTCGCGCCCTTTGCGCCGCATCTGGGCGAAGAGCTTATGAGCCGTATGGCAGAGGCCGAATTTGGTTCCAAAAAATCGGTGATCAAGTTTGACTGGCCGGTATTTGATGCAGAAAAGGCCAAGGACGACGAATTTGAAGTCCCGGTTCAGGTCAATGGCAAAAAACGCGGCTCGATCATGGTGGCGGCGGATGCCGATCAGGCAACGGTCGAGGCAATGGCAAAGACCGATGAAAATGTTGCCCGCCATCTTGAAGGCATGCAGATCGTCAAGGTGATCTATATCGCCAAGCCGACCCCGAAACTGATCAATATCGTGGTCAAGGGGTAAGCCCAGCCTTAACCGACAATGATGATGAAACGGGGTGCGTCAGATATGGCGCACCCCGTTTTGCATACTGGATCGTTGGTTGTTTAGCGGGTGTAACCCGAAAGGGAGGGGAGGCAATCGTTACGCCAGCTTTCAGGTGGCAGATCACGTTCGAGCAAGGAAATATCGGGTAAAACGTCGCTTCGTCCGAAAATTCCCGCCAGCGTTCCGTCACACAGCATGTCGTAAACAGCCCGGTTAAATATGGCGCGATTTTCAATACCTTCGCGGTTGGCCTGAAACAGGGAAAAGACATTTTCTGTTGTGAGCGGGATGTCGAGAGTATCGATAACCCCGGCAAGTCCTAGCTGATCGCGAATGTGAAGCCCCGAAGACCTCTCGATGAGCAGCATCAAGCCGGTTGTTGGCAATCATGCTCAGCAAGGAATGGTCGCTGGGAACCCGTTCGAAATCGACATCCTGACGATTGATGATGGCGGGTGGATAATGATAGGCCGAAAGCCCGACCCGCAATTCGGCCAGACCGTCGGGTGAGGTGATCGCGTTCTGACCAAATTGGCCCGGTTTGTAGAAAATCAGATTCTCGCGCAGGTAATACGGCACGGATGCCAGCGAAACCGGTAATTCGCTAAGCGACGGGAAGGCGCCCAAGGCATCGTATTCGCCGACAATAAAGGACTGTACCGCTCGGCGGGGTGGTAGAATATCAATGATGATTTCCTGACCGGTTCGCGCAGCCACTTCTTCATACATGCGAATGAATGTCCCACGCGCCGGACTTTCGGCCATCATCGGGATATAAGGCATTACAACGCTTATGCGCGCAGCTCCTGCCCGGCCTGTGGCGGGCATTCCTGCAACAAGACAAAACAGGAAAAGGCAAATCAGATAGGGGATTTTATGCATGGATAACAGTCTGAGTTCGGATGCTTGCAGGGTAGCACATATTTTTTGATTGCCTAAATCGGATGCTGTTCCGTCTTTTATTGACGATTGTATGTGTGCTGGCTAGAAGTCAGGCAGAATTCAATTTCAAGGGTTGAGCAATGAGCCACGGTCGCAAGATTTCGGTTATCGGTCTGGGATATGTCGGTTTGCCGGTGGCGGTGGCCTTCGGGACGGAGATCGGTCGAACAGTCGCGTTTGATATCAACAAGTCGCGCATTGCACAGCTTAAGGAAGGGCATGACGCAACCGGCGAGGTTGATGATCATGAACTGGCAGCCGCCGATTTGTTGCTGAGTGATAATCCCGAAGATTTGCGTCAGGCCGATTTCCATATCGTGACTGTGCCGACCCCAATTGACAAATCAAACCGTCCTGACCTGTCGCCGTTGCGATCTGCATCGAAAACCGTTGGTGTAATCCTTAAGAAGGGCGACATCGTTGTTTATGAAAGCACGGTTTATCCCGGCGCGACCGAGGAAGAATGCGTGCCGATCCTGGAACAGCTTTCGGGGTTGAAGGCGGGGATCGATTTCACGGTGGGTTATTCGCCTGAACGCATCAATCCTGGAGACCGTGAACATCGCTTTACCACCATAACCAAGGTTGTGTCGGGGCAGACGCCCGAAACGCTTGAAATCGTTGCGGCGGTTTATGGATCTGTCGTCAAGGCTGGGATCCACAAAGCACCGACGATCAAGGCCGCGGAGGCCGCCAAGGTGATTGAAAATACCCAGCGCGATCTGAATATTGCGCTGATGAACGAACTGTCGCTGATCTTTGATCGGGCGGGTATCGATACCCGTGATGTTCTGGATGCCGCGGGCACCAAATGGAACTTCCTGCGCTTTACGCCCGGCCTTGTCGGCGGGCATTGCATCGGGGTTGATCCCTATTACCTGACCCACAAATCAGAGGAACTTGGTTATTACCCGCAGGTGGTTCTGGCCGGTCGTCGGGTTAATGACGGCATGGGCGAGGTTGTCGCAAATAAGGTCATTCGGGCGTTGTTGCGCGAAGGAGCGACCAAGAACCCTACTGTGACGGTGCTTGGCCTGACCTTTAAGGAAAACGTGCCCGACATTCGAAATACGCGCGTGATCGATATCATCCGCTCGCTCGAAGATGCCGGGATAAATGTTCAGGTCCATGATCATCATGCCGATGCCGAGGAAGTTCTGCATGAATTCGATGGTCTGAAATTGTGTGGTGATGCCGACCTGAAGCCGGCGGATGCCGTCGTGCTGGCGGTGTCACACCGGGAATATGTTGCCAAGGGTTGGCCACTAGTGGAGGGGCTTTTGAAGGGTGGCACCGGCTTCGTTGCCGATGTGCGCGCCATTCTGCCGCGCGACGACGTGCCCGCAGGCATCGACCTTTGGCGGTTGTAAAAGCCGCGCCGTTTATTCCTGATACAGATTAAGCTCGCGCTGCATCTTTTTGGTCAGGCCGCGCGAGACGATTTTGTGGGATTCTGCCAAATGGTCACGCAGGCTCGCATCATCAAGTCCCGGTGCGTCATAATGCTGGATCCATTTCATCCCGCGCGAGGCAAGATACGGGGCAGGGCGCAAACCGGGTCGTTCCTTTAAAACCTCGTAGGCGATGTCGGACACCTTGAAGGTAATGCCAATCGTATGGCCCTTGGTCCAGCCGCCAATCGCAAAGACCTTGCCGCCGACTTTCCAGACATCCGCCCCGCCCCATTGCACGACATGCGTTGTCACGGGCAGCGATTGGCAAAATGCGTTGAATTCATCGCGGGTCATGACGGTATCTTTCACGATTGAGGCTTGCTGGATATTTGGGCAGGCGTGGTTAAAGAGATCAAGAAATGATTTCCTTGATCAGTTGTTGAAGTTCCTTCTCAAACCGATTTGCCCGGAAGTGCTGGTTGCAAAAGGCCTTTGCAGCCCGCGCCATTTCGTGGGTTTCGGTTGGTTGGGTCAGGGCATCTGAAACAATATTTGCCAGCATTTCCGGATTGCCGGGCTGGCAGATGCGGCCGGTTTCGCCATCGCGAACGATATCAACCAAAGTTCCGATGGTGGAGCTGACGACGGGAACTCCTGCGGCCATGGCTTCGAGCACGACAAGAGGTTGAGCTTCGTTCGGGTAGCGTGACGGAAACAGAAAGAGGTTGGCGTTGGATAGAAGTTTGGTGCGGATATCCGCATCGACCGGACCGTGATAACGGCAGTGATCCGAAAGATTCAAATTGTGGATCAATTGTGAAAGTTCGCAGGTTGAGAGGTCGCCTTCGGTGCCGGCGATATCAAGCGCGAAATCGATATTACGCTGTTTGAGAATTGCACAGGCCGCCAGCACATCATCGATACCTTTGCTGCGAAAAAGGTTTGATAGATAAAGCAGACGCGGCGTTGTGGTGCTGATCGGGTCGTGATTGATCTTGAAGGCCGTATCGGGCAGGCAATTGGCGATGATTTTTGATCGGCATTGAAGGCCATCAATTTCAGTGCGCAACGCCTTGCCCAGAATAATGGCGGTTTGCCCGGCAAAGGCATGGCGTTGCAAAAATGCGATTAACCATTGGCTGCGCCCGGTTTGCAATCCACGGCCATGCAGATGCAGTATGGTTGCGATGCCAAGGATTTTGGCTGTCATCACATAAAGACAATCTCGATAAAACGCGCCCCCAGTTGGGGCAAAGCAGATATAAAGTGCATCGGGTTTTCGCCGGAGTGCGAGCAATAGTTTTAGCCAAAGTCCCAGAGCCATAACCAGTTTACCCAATCTCATCCTGGCAATATCGCGGGGATTTTTGGCAAAGCGCATTTCAAGCACTGTCACATCACAGATTTTGCGAAGCGCGACCGAAGCCCGTTCATTCATGGTTGCCGCCCCGTGCATCGGCGGGGGCAGTTGCACCAAGGCAATGATCCGCGGTGGTTTCGTCATCGGCCAATCCCCGACAAACGTTTCAGATCGAAAATGCGCATCCAATGTGGTGGCGCGATAGCCCGGCGATGTCGCGCCAGAACAATGCGCAAAGTTTCTTGATAGACAGGGTCGGGGATGGATGCAAAATAGCGTGTCGCGGGATTAGTGTTTCGCGTAATCAATTGTCGGCGAAACTGCCAGATGGAGGTCATGGGCAGGCTTGCTGTGCGCAGATAAAAATCAAGATCAATGCAGCACGGCAGTACCGTGTCATAGCCACTGGCCATTTCCCATATATCGCGATGAAACGCCAATGACGAGTGATGCAGCGGGTTGCTGCGATAAAGCCGTGTGGCCGGGATTTGTTGCCACGGGTTGCTGGCGTTTGGCGTGGCTGTTTTTTGTCCTGCGGCGAAGGCAAGGGCGTTTGGAAGATCCATGAGAAAGGCCGCCTGTATCGACAGGCGATCCGGGTGAGACACATCATCGATATCCTGAATGGCAATCAGGCGGGTTGTCGCATTGGAAATGGCAAGATTAAGGGCGGCTCCCCTGCCAATCGGAGTGCTGCGGATCAGTTTGATCTTTGCAGGTTGGTCGGGAAGCATGACCGGGTTTACCGAACCATCATCGACAAGGATGACACCATCCTGCGGGCGCAGAATTTTGTAAAGATTGGCAAAATAGCGTTCCAGAAAGGCATCGCCATCCCGAACCGTAGTGATCACGGTGATCGCATCATCCTTGGTCATGAGGGTCTCCAGAGGATGCGAAGTGCTGCGGTGCCTTGGTTCGGGACAAAGATCGTTCTGACCGGGCCGGTCACGGCAAACAGGCCATCATCGGTGATATGGAGCGGTTGGTCCGCGATCAGATGGAGGTTCAAATCGGGAAAATCAATCCGGTTTTCGCCGGGTTTTTCGAAGGCCAAACCGGCGGGGACCAGCAGGCGGAACAGATGCAGGTCGGATAGGCTGTCTGTATCGACCTGATCATGAATGACAATTTCGTTCTCGTTGAATGTGATGTCGCGCTGGCCCCGGCGGCCTGCCAGTCTGAATAAGATCTTTGCGGTGCTATCGCTTATCGTGCCGGATGTGAAGGTGCTGCACGCCTGTTGATCGGCAAAGGCCGGAAGTGGCAGTGATGCTGGGCCATAAAGGCTTGAAAAGTCTTCTTCTCCGCCGGAGGGAGGCAGGAACACATGACCGTTTGTGATCAACACCGGCGCGGGGGTGATCTCATAGGACGACTTTCCGCGCAGGCACATTCGGGCGTGATAATGATCGGTGTCGTGTATCAGCAGGAAATCGGCATTGGCGCCAATTGTTGGTGCATGTTCGGGCGAACTATCGATTGCTGCGCGCAGCAGCCAGAATCCGGTGAAAGCCAGATAATCGTAATGCCGGTTATAGCTGTACCAGCCCGGTGTTTGTGGATTATCCGGGCCTGGATCATCTGGCAAAGGATTGGAGGCAAGCAGGTTGAGTGGCAGTGTTTCGGTTTGCAGCAATGTCTGTTCAAGGCGAAACAGGATGGCTTCGGCCTCAGCGCGATAGCCGTGTTTGAGCAGGGCATAAAGGGCGGTCATTGCGCCAAAGCTCTGTCCGGCACCGCGCCCGACAAGGTTGGGGATGCCTGTTGTTGCGCAAAGTCGGGCAATCAGATCAGTGGCCTTCGCCGCGATTTTGCGTTGGGCTGGCATAGGGCTATCGGTCAGCAAGGCGACGCACAAGGCATGATATTGCGCGGAAAAACAGCCGGGGCGGTCCATGAAGACTGGTGCGCGCCAGAAGCGGGTACGAATATAAAGCCAGTCCAGTTTTGCACGCAGTTTATCCCGCCATGAACCGGATTGGCGGATGTGCATTGCAAGGATGTGCCAGTTTGCGACATTGGGCGATTGGTATGGGGCGTTTCGCAAGATGGCATTACGGGTTTCGGCGTTTATGTCCGGGCAGTTTTCCAGTGCGTATTCGATGAATTCGCGATGATAACTGTGGTCCTGGATTTCGGTTTTCAGCGCATTGACGGCCGCCCTAATTTTCGCAGTGTAGTGATCGTCACCAAGGTTTTGCCAAAGGGCGACGGCATAGGCCTTGGCGTAAAAGCTGTGCTGGGGGAAATCGCCATTTTCGAACTGCTGATTGGCCAGTTGATCGGCAATCAAACGCGCAAGGCGAAGGCAGCGTTCCTGCAAATCAGATTGTACTAAGCGAAACGACATGTGACCTCCAGCATCAGGGACTGACTTGATTTCAGCCTGTTAAGCGGGACTGCCTGTATTTCGGGACAGCGTCGGCCAAGTCGTTCGCGCAAGCGCCAGAAAACAGCTTTGCCACCCGGAAAATTCCAGACCAGATGCGCCAGCCAATCCGGGGCGGACAGAGTGAAAAATCGGTTGGCCCAGCGCAACCAGACGTGATCAACCGGGGCGATTGGCAGCAGGCGGGCGTGAATGATCCAGTGATCGCCGCGATCACGCAGGTACATATAGGGCGCAAAGCGACCGGCCCCGTCATAACGATCAAGCGTGACGGAAATGATTGTGCCATCGGTTCCCATCAGTCGGACGGTGCGGACGGGATACAGGCGGTATCTGTCACTGTCGGTGTGGTGATATTTGCGACCAGCAATTTCGCCGGTTTGAATGGTGGGTTTGTCAAAGATCAGCCGGATGACGGCATCCTGTAACAGCCCATCTCGGCGGGCGGAGAGTGTTGTCCGGATGCGAAGCGTTGCGGGATCAATCCGGCTTGTCTGGTAATCAAGCGCCCAGTCGCCTTCGGCCAGTTGCCAGTGATCGCCAACCTGGCGTGTGTTGCGGCATTGATCGCTGAGTGTGACGAAAGAGTACCTATCAGAGCATTCAAAACTCCAGGGCCCGAAACGGATATCGCCATACTGGCCGGTGATGAGGCGGTTATTGATGATTTCGGCCTGCAATTTCTTCATGCCGGTTTGTTCCGCAAAATGGGATTGCGGTGACATATCGCGATCAGGATCAGGCAGAGGCTCAGGCGAAGCTGCATAATGATCACAGCATCGGTTTCATGAGGGGAAGCCGGAAGAAGCACGCCTGAGACAACCATAAGGGCAAGGCAAATCCAGCCGGGGAAGAACTGGTTTTCGGTTTCCTGCGATATCAGGATTTGACGCGAGACCATCGCAAGCAGCACGGGCCAGAAGGCCCCTGTGCGCAACAAGGCGACGAGGTCGGCATTGACAGTGCCGTAAAAAAGCAGGGCAAGCGTTTTGGGCAGCATCATAAGTATTGCAGTCATGGCAAGCGGTGGTGCGATCAGCCAGATATCGCGGAGCAGCCCGGCCTGCTTTTTGGCAAATAATGCCGCCGAAATGCTGGCGATGATCGCCGCCGTGATCAGGAAGATGCGTTGGGCCAGCATCAGATTGGCGTGCGCTGCGTCGGGCAGATTTCTGCCGAGCAGCACGAAATCAAGATTGGGGAGTGCGCCAGCCAGCAGCGTGAAGCCGATCAGATTGATCATCGGGCTGCGGGTGATTTTGGTTATGGCAGTTGGGTGAGTGGCATGATCGCGAAGGGCAAGCAAGGCACCAGCGATCAGGCTTGCCAGTGAGATTGCTGGTGCGATGGCAAAGAGGGCCAGATTGCTTTGGGTGACGATGGCAACGAAAGCGACGGTGATTCCGGCGATTTGTCCTAGAACGGCGATCAGGGCGATTTTGGAAAGCTGACCGCGTGCCGTGATGATCCAGTCCGGGGCAATAGCCGCGACCATGGGCATCAGAAGGATCGGCGATGGGGGGATGTCTGTCATGATGACGACAAACGCGGTTGCCGCGATAGCGAGTGTGAGGCGAAGCGCACAAAGTGCGAAGGCGGCGCGGCGCTGGTTTGCCTGATAGAGCCGGATCAGAAGCAGGCCGCATCCGGCCTGCGCGATGGTTACGGCAAGGCCGATGGTGGCAACGGCCGCGAAATAGGCCCCTAACTGATCGGGGGCGAAATGATGGCCGATCAAAAGCAGAATGATCATTCCGCCAAGGCGTGTGATCAGATTGGCTGAGAGCATCCAGAGCGGATAAATATACGTGCGGAACCTATGCATGGTGGGCAAGAACCCTTTCATAGGCGGCTTCGGATCGGGTGCCGTAATCCATGGTGATATTGGTTGCGATCAGGTCGCGGGCGGCGACGCCAAGTGCCTGAACACGTGCCGGTGCGGCATGCAGGGCCTGGATGGCGTCAATCAGAGCGTTGCTATCGCGGGGCTGGATCAGGAGCCCATTTTTTTGATGGGTAATTGGGCTTCCGGCATCTGGGGTCGTGATCACGGCACAGCCAGCCGCCATGGCTTCAAGCACGGCAAGACTGCTGCCTTCGGACAGGCTGGGGAAGACGAATATATCGTCGGAGAGCAAGTGCTCGGCAAGCTTCGCCTGTGGCATTGCGCCGTGCCAGACGCAACCTTGCGGCAGTTTGGAAAGATAGGCGAACGCACAGGGCTGTGCCGCACCGATCAGATCAAGCGTGATGGACGGCCCAAGACGGGTGCGCAGCGCACGGAAGGCTTCGATCAGAATTCGGATGCCCTTGGCAATCGAGATATTGCCGACATAGAGAAGGCGGGTGATGCCGGGATTTTGTGTCGTTCGTTCGGCCTTGACCAATTGAGAACACAGGCCGGACGCAAAGGGAACCAGATGAATGCGTGCCGGATCAATGCCGCATTCTTCAAGTCCGGCGGCAACCACGTCGGAGGGGGCAAAAACGCCATCGGCAAATCGGGCTTCTGCGATGCGGCGGCGGGCAAGGAAGTTTGATATCTCGCGATAACGCAAACCGTGATGGTGATATTCGTCGGCGAGCTGGCGATGGCGGACCGGGGCAAGCTGGCCGGTGACATCCGAAATGATCGTCATGCCATGTGCACGGGCAGCTCGCATGGCGGGAAGGCTGTAATTTCCCTGACCGTGGAGGATGCGGGCATCGGGCATATGGAGCCGCGCCAGCCACGACAGAGGCAGATCGGAATAGAGGTTTCGCGCGGGAAGGTGAAGCTTTTGTGCGAGCTTTCCCATAATATCGGGCAAGAGATGTCGGCCGGGAACATTGGAAAGATGTGGTTCCACCCGCCGGGCCGGGGGGGTGAGAAAACCGCTACCGTCATGACGCCAGAAACTGTCCCAGCGGACCAGCCGGTTATGGTGTGCTAGATGGGCGGCGAGAATGCGGAGCTGGTCATTGCGGCCAATCATCCAGACCGGGGCATCACGGGCCAAAACGCGGTTATGCATCAGGCACCTCCGCGCTGTTTGCCATCTTGCAAGCCCGCAAGATGGTTTCGGCGTGATGGGCTGGGCTGTTGTTGGCGATGCGGGAATGCTGCCGGGCTTGGGTTTTCTGCCATGCGGCGCGATCACTTAGCAATCGCGCGCAGGCCGTCATCCATGCGGGCACGATGTTGCAAGGCAGAATTTCGGCGGTGCCGAGAATATCGGGAACGCAGCCGACCCGGTTGCTTGCGAGGGCGACAGTGCCGCATGCAATGGCCTCGATCACGGTGACGCCATAGGCATCATTGCGGCTGGGCAGGAGGCAGAGTTTGGCCTGCTGATAGATGCCGGGCAATTTCGCCGGGGGGATTTCGGGCATATGGTCGGTGGCCTTGCTCAGGCCTAATCCAGTAAGCCGGTTTGCAAGGTCATTCTGGTCGCAGGCCCCGACGATTTGTATACGCTTTGCGTGGCCTTGGCGGTGTAGTCCGGCTGCAATTTCAAGGAAGGTTTCGAAGCCCTTGGATAATGTTGGTCTTCCGCACCATAAAAGATCGACAGGACGGTCATCAAAGCCGTGAAGATGATTGGGAGCCTTGAAGGAAGGCGGGATGGGGGCGATCAGGATATTATTTCTGACCTTGCCGGATTTGACAAACCAGTCTTGGCCATTTTCCCCGGCGGCAATGCAGATTTTGGCATGCGCGATCATCGTTTTCCGGATGCAATCGCGAAGACGGTTTTGATAGGTGGCGTCCGATCCGGCCCAACCATCAAACTGTAAAATGGTTGGGATATTGTGTCGGCGGGCATAAAGATGTGCCTGCCATTGTGCCAGTCCGAAACCGGCAATGATCAGGACATCAGGCCGGGCGGCGTCAAGGGCGCGGATTAAGCCGAAATTAATCGGGATCACGCGATTTTCACCAAGCGGGATTTTGATGCCGGGCAGGATTGATTGGGCGAAATCGCCGGTCAGCATCGGCCACGCGCGTTGGGGTTCTTGACGCTGGGTGCAGATGACGTGGAAGTCGCCATCTGGATTTCGGGCCGGGTTGCAGGCATGAACAAGGCTGGCCAACATGCCATAGGCGCGTTGCCGGTAGGGCGGAACGATATTCGTAAGCAGAATGATCTTCACGCGCCATCACTCTTTGGTGTTTGTCTTGATGACAAAACAATCATAAGTTACTTTGAATTTCAATGCTTTGTCAGATGGTTGTCGGGGTGCGAACAATTGCAGCCATCATATAAAGGGACATTGGGGAGAGATCGGCGGGGATGACCAGCGACCGGGGGGACTTTTTCGGCCTGACGCTTGATTTGCGCAGGCAGGCGTCATTGGCCGATCACATCTGTTCCAATATCCATCAAGAAGGCTGTTTCCGCCATTTGTCGTTAAATGCGGTCAAATTCGCACAAGCGTGTCGGGATGGCGATCTTTGGCGTGTTTTGGCACAGGCCGATTGCCTGTCGGCGGATGGGATGGGGATTGTCTGGGCGGCGCGATTGCTGGGCCTTGCGGTGCCCGAACGGGTGACAGGCATTGATTTGATGGAAAGCCTTTTGCCAAGGTTTGAGGCGGCGGGATATTCGGTCTTTTTGCTAGGCGCACGCGATGATGTTCTGCATCGCGTGCAAGCACGCCTTCGCCGCGATTTTCCCGAACTGATCATTGCCGGGGGCCATCACGGTTACGACCCCGATGATTCCAAACTGGCCGAAAAGGTTCGAGCCAGCGGTGCGGACGTGGTGTTTGTTGCCCTTCCCAGTCCGCGCAAGGATGCGTTTGTGGTGAATTACGGGCCGAAAACCGGATGCCGTTTTATCATGGGGGTTGGGGGGGCCTTTGATGTCCTGGCCGGTGATATCAGGCGGGCACCAGCGATGATGCAGCGATGCGGGCTGGAATTTGCATGGCGCATTGCCATGGCACCGCGCACGATGGGGCCACGGTATGGCCGCGGGCTTTGGCGGTTTGCCGGGGGTATCATTCCGGCAATCTTGCGGGCATGGGCTGGACGATTTTACCGCGCGGCAGGTTGGGTCGTGACTGTCGGATTTGCGATCTGGCTTGTGTTGACACCTGCCGATGCCAGCGGACAGGTGGTTTTACCCCCACCTGAAATCGAAGCGGCTGAGGCAAATGCAAGCCAGATCATGCAATTCCTGACCGATCAGCTATCCGAAAACGACACTGTGGAAATTGACGATACGGTCGATGCCCTGATTGCAAGATTGTTGGGCCGGGATGTGGTGACAAGCGAAGGCAATCTGGGGCCAGAGGATTTCAGGATGGTCTTGCTGGCTCTGGATCGGGTTCTGGCATTGACGCAGATGCTCATGCCCGGCGGGACAGGCAGTTTTCTGATGGAATTGATCGTTATGAAGGCGGTGCTTCGGGTGGTGGCAATGTATCCCGAACCCATGATGCGTGAAGCGATGGCAGCAGGAACGATGCCTGAAATCTCAAGACGGTTTTTTGATGCGGGATATCGCGCGCAAGCCGTTGTGTCAGAGACAACCGACAATACCAGTCCCGGATCAATATCAAAGCCACCCCAGCCCTTTTTGCCAATTCGTTTCAGCACGTATTACAGGCAATGGGACCCGGCGGCGACGCAAAGCTGGAACACGAGCCTCACGGAAGAAAGGGCAGATACCGATCAGTCGGACTGGATTGAACAGCCATCGGTCAGCCCGCGATGAGGCATTCGGATCAACTGCAAACCGACAAGGATACAGACTTGACGTTGATTGATCTGTTCGCGGTGCTGTGGCAGCGCCGCGGGATTGTGATGCTGGTTTTTGTTGCGGTGTTGATGGTGGCCGCGGCTCTTATTCCCCGACTAATGCCAACCTATCGTTCGGTGGCCGAAATTGCCTTTGTGATTGATCGCGAAGATGCCCCGATAAACGGGGGCGGGGTTGCGCAGCATTTGGAAACCGCAATGACGGAGCTTCGCGGGAATGAAGTACTGGCAACCGCACTTTCGGTCCTGCGCGGTGAGGGCGTTCAGATCGTGCCGGCGATTGAAGGAAGTGAGGGAAATGAAGCAGGCGATAACCGCGTACTTGGTGCCCTGCGATCACGGATCGAGGTGGTGCGCATTGGCAATGCGTCCGTGATCGAGGTTAGTGTGACCGATCATGATGCGGCGCAAAGCCAGAAAATCCTGAATGCCGTTATCGACAGTTACCTTTGGCAGCGCGAAAGTACACGCAAACAGGGACTTCGCGCGAGGTTGATGGAAACGTCCGAACAGCTTTTGGCCGCGAACGCAAAGCTGGCGCAGGCCGAAACCGATCTTTCGGTGTGGCAGCAGCAGGCAGGCTTTATCGAACCCGATGAAAGCCGTTTGATGCTGGACCGGATTTATCAACTGAATGGCATGCTGGAGGTTGCGCGGCGTGATCTGGAACGGGCACGCCTGATGGCAGATGCGCGTAAAAATGCGCAGTCGATTGATGCCCTTCTGGCCCTGCCACCGATTGCCAATAATGAAACGGTTCGAAGGCTTTCTGGGCAATATGACGAGGTGCGTCGAAATCATGCGGCATTGGATCAGCGATACGGTCCCAAGCATCCGGCGATGATTGCTGTTCATCGTGAACTTGAAACCGTGCAGCGGCATCTGCGCGACGCCGTGTTGGTGGCGGCAGAGAAGATCGCGCTTGATCTGCGAGATGCGCAAAAACAATATGATGTGATCAGAAGCCAGCGTGATGACTGGCAGGAAAAATTGACTGTCCGCCATGAAAAGGCACAGGGGCAGGCCGCCCTTTTGCGCGCGGTGGAACTGATGCGCAGCGAAGCCGACACGCTTGGCACAACGGAGCAGGAACTTCGCATCGCATTGGCTGCATTTCAAAGTGATGTGACGGTGATGCAGGCCGCAAGCCTGCCTGAAACGGCGGAGTTTCCGACCAGGCGCGATTTGTGGATGGCGGCAGTTCTGGTCGCGCTTTTTGCCGCCGTTGTTGCGGGGATGCTTAGACACTATTTCGATCAGGCGATCCATGATGACGGGAAGTTGGAAGACCGGTTTGGTATTCCGCTTTATGCCCGGACTCCGCAAGTTGATGCCCCCTTTGCCAGTGCGGTTTCGATGGAGGAAGCGGTTGGCCATCTGGCGGTTTTGATCAATATCCTTGCCAAAACGCGCGTGCTTGCGGGTCGCGCCCATGTCAGTTGCATCGGGTCGGCTGTGCCTGGCGAAGGCAAAAGCAGACTGGCGCGTGATCTTGCGACAAGCTTTGCGACTGCGGGGATGAAGACGATTCTGCTTGATGGCGACCTGCGCCACCCAGCGGGATTTGCGCGTGTCGGCAACGTGTCGGATTTGACGGCGGCTCTGGCCGGTGAAGGGACGTTGGAGGACGCCATTCAAAGCTGGGAAGATCGCGAATCCTTTGACTATATCGGTGCGCGGGCATCCGTACCGGGAAGCTTTGCGACCGGCTTGCTTCAGAATGGATTACGGGATGTTCTGGATCATCTAGGCGGTCGTTATGACCGGATCGTGATTGATAGTCCGCCGGTTTTATCGGTGGCCGATGCGATACTGCTGATGGGAGCGGCGGATGCACGGCTGCTGGTGCTGCGCCGTGGTTACAGCAAACGCAGTGATGTGCGCGATGCCATCAGTCAGTTGAACGCCGCCGGGTTGGTGCCCGATGGCCTTGTCCTGGCTGCCACACGGGGCAGACCGGCGTATGGTGGGGACAATGCCGACAGGGCGGAGAACGCCTGATGCGTTTTCGCCGGACCCCTATATTTGCCGGGCTGGTTTTGATCGGGATCGGTTTGGGCCGCCTTGGGGCTGAGATGGCGGCCTTGCGGAATGTGCCGGATATCGAAGCTGCTTTGCGTGATGGGGATGGAGTTGCCGATTACGAAAAGCAGCACGCGGTCACGGCAGCTTTTAAATCAGGCGAATGGATGGCTTTGGAGATATTGACGAGTGCGGAGCTTATAGATGCGCCGTTTGATCCGGTTTTGATGTCGCTTCGGGCTTTGGCACGGGCGCAGCAACAAGACTTTAATCCGCAGGCGATTGGCGAAGAACTGGATCGGGCCGCACGGATTGCCGGGGACCGTTCCGATATTGTGATGCTGCGCGGCTTTGTACTTTCGGCCTTGCTTCAAGCGCGGCCAGAAGGGACAGGAAGGGCAGAATGAGTGCAGGCATCGACGCGACCCAGCCGATGCTGGACATGATACCGATCAGAGCCGCAAGGCTGATCAGAAGCGTTCGATCCAGACGGTTTGCGGCTGCTCGGAAAGTGCGTGTCAGCCGATACAGGATAAAACCAGCCATCGCCAGCGTTGCGGGAATGCCAAAGATGAGGGCGGCATCAAGCCATAAATTATGGCTGCTGAACCATGCGGCTTTGCGGTTAAGGCCAAGAGTTGCGAAATGATCCATCACCAGCGCAATCGCGTTCGGGCCAAAGCCGGTAAATGGGCGATGGGATATGGCGATGATGGCAGTGTGCCATGCGTCATCGCGCTGGATCAGATCGGGGCGGGCCAGTTCGGCAAAGCGATTGCCAAGATCGGGAATGAGCATGGCGATGACGATCAGGGCAGTTGTAACGCAGGCTACGACAAGAACGGGATATGTGATGCGCGGCAGCAGGCGGTCTGCTTTTGGGCGAAGCATGATTGCAAAGGTGATGAGGGCAATTGCCAGTGCAAGAACCGCACTTCGCGAATGGCTGGCGAACAGGGCGGATGTGAAAATCAGTGCAAGTGCGATCCAGCCAGCCGCGTGATCAATCCGGCTTCCGATTGTGGCCGTGCCCTTGGCGCAGAAAAGGTAAAGGGCGTAGATCGCCGCAATCGTCATCAGGCCGCCAAAGGCGTTGCGATTGGCAAAGCTTCCGGTCCAGTCACCAAGATGGGCCTGCTTGGCAAACCAATAGGTGCTTTCAAACGAGAAGATATCGGCAAGACAGGCAAGTGCGACTTGCAGAATTGCCGCAATTATCACGGCCCATGCGATTATTCGGGTGAATTTATCACCTCGCATTTGCGCGCATCCAGCGGCCAGCACATAGATACCGACCAGCCACAAAACACTGCCGATCATCGGCAGGAAGGCGGTTGGGTAAAGGGCAAGGTGCGATGCGTTGAACGGGGCAGGCAGCGTTGGCCAGATCGGTGCGGCCTGCACGACCAGCCATACAGACAGGAGTGCGCCGGCAATGCCAACCTGTTTGATCGGTCGGGTCAGTTTCACGTGGCCGAACCATCCCGCCGCCAGCAACCCGATGCCGGTCAGGATGGTCAAAACCGCTATCGCCCAAGGTCGTGTGCCGCCCAGCATGATAGGGGCCAGAACGATCTGGGATGTCAGGCAAAATGTCACCAGTCGCTGCATCAGCGTTCCGAAAATATCCATGATTTCAAGCTGATCACGATAGCGGAGTTTTTCGGATTTGTCCCGCCGCGAGGTGTGGCGGGGTGTTGCAGGGGCAATTCATGGCCGAAATGAACGCAAAGCCGGACACGGTCGGGGATACGGCGGGCTCAAACATGCCGGTTCTTTTGCTGGGCATTGTGGCAATGCTGGCATCGCTTTGGCTGACCGGGTTTGGCGGGATGCTGGCGAAGCTGATCCTGATCGGGTTTTGGGGGATTTGGGTTGGGCCTGCGATTTTGCGGGGGCGATTGACGGGAGATGGATTGGTCGCCGTGCTTTTGCTGGGCGTGTTGGTCGGGGTTGTTGGGCTTGGCGATGGCGGGACGGATGAGAAAGTCCGGCTGATCGGCAATCTTTTGATCCTGCCGCTTGGCCTGATATGCGGCCTATGGCTGGGGCGGGATTGTTTGCGGGTGATGGTGCCGGCATTGATTTTGTATCTGCCGATGGCAAGTGTTTTTCAGATCACCCATGAAGGGTGGCGGCTTAATCATCCGTTTCTGTTTCTGGGGTTGTTTGCATTGACGTGCGCGATGCGGAGGCGTGCGCGCGGATGGATTGGTGGGGTTGCCGCGGTTGCCGTGGTCCTGAGCCAGACGCGGATTGCGGTTTTGGCGCTGATGATCGCCTTTGTCGGGCGGGTTCGGTTTTCGCGAGCGATGACGTGGCTTTTCGGATTGCCGACTTTGATTGCGGTGGGGGTGATGATGACGATCTGGCTGCCGCGCCTTTTGATGACGCATGGCAGCGGGCGATTGGCATTCTGGCAGATGTTTTGGAATGATTGGCAAACGGCATCCTCCGCACGTCAATGGCTTGGCTTTGGAGCGGGCAGTGTCGAGGCGATTTTGCAGGATTTGCCGTCTGCGGCGGCATTCGGCGCGCTGCATAATGATCATTTCCGCATCCTGTTCGAGACGGGATTGATCGGAGCAATCCTTTGGCTGATGGGCTGGGGGATGCTGATCTGGTTTGCACGGGGATCGCGGTTGGCGATGTGTGTTCTGGCATCAGTCGTGGTGACGATGGTGACGGACAATACACTGTCATACGGGCATTACCTGATTTGTTGCGGGATGGCGGCGGGGATTGCCATGCGGGAGAATACCGATGCAAGGCAATGATCTGATTGCGGTGCGTGACCGTGTTCTTGCGGGGATTGTTCACGCCAACTTTGCCGGGGCCGATCCGTTTGACGGGCTCGAAAGCGGGGTGTTCCGTTTAAGCGGCTTGGGGCGGTTTCGGATGGCGCGGCTGACTTGGTTGCAGGCGATTAAGCGTGGACCACGGGCATTACGCCATATTGCGATCATCCCGGCATTGCAAAACCCGAAAACGTTGGCGTTGCTTCTGGGGGCGGCTGATGGGGTACGGCTTCGCGATGTGGCGGGCAGGCTTTGCCAGATGCAAAACGAGGACGGTGGTTGGGGATATCCGTTTGCGTGGCAGGCACGCGCCTTCTATGTGCCGCGCGGTGCGTCCAATGCGATTGTCACAAGCTTTGCGGTTGATGCGTTGATGACTGGCGGTATGGCACCAAGCGACCCGGTATTGCATCGGGCGGCGGGATTTTTGCGTGGGCTTTGGCGTGATGGGTATTTTGTCTATGTCGGGCAGGGGGATAGGGAAATCCATAATGCCAGCCTTTGGACCGCCTGGACATTGCATCGCATTGATCCGGGTAATGAAATAAGCCGGAAGGCGGTTGCGCGGGTTCTGGCCGCGCAGCGTTTCGATGGGGCGTGGGAATATGGCACGCGGTCGCATCATCGCTTTGTTGATGGCTTTCATACCGGTTACATCCTTGATCTGCTGGATCGGTTCCGGGCATCGGGGATGGTCGGGTTGGATGACGCGATCATGCGTGGCTATGCATTTTACCGTGCGGAATGTTTTGACACTAATGGCCGCCCGCGCAGCTTTGCCAAGCGGGACGGGTATGTTGATTGTCATGCGGTGGCACAAGCCATCGGGACACTTTGCCGGTTTGGTGATCTTCCCGCGGCAAAGAAGATTGCGGATTGGGCGTGTGAAGCATTGTTTGATGCAAAGCGCGGTGTTTTTTATGCCGGTCTTGGGCGGTTTGGCGTGGATCGGCGTAATTATATGCGCTGGACTCAGGCATGGATGGTCTGGGCATTGTCGATTGTGATAGAAAAGGCGGCGATGGAAAACATATTGAACCTTTTGTTGCCGTTAACTTTCGAGCATCCCGATCCGACCCGGCTGGAGAAGGAGGAAGCCCTTCGTGTGCTTTCCGAAGAGGCGTTTCGCGACTTGTTTAAAGTGACCCGGATCGAAGCGCAGAAAATGCGGGTAAGCGGCGATATGGATGCGCTTTATAGGCTGACGCGCGGGCTTAAAACCCTGCAACGGATTGGCGGGGAGCGGGGACTTGTTTTGAGGACAGGGCCGGTGCAATTCTTGCACGAGCAGGAGTAGTTCGCTTTTTGCTGCGAATTCGATAAATATAAGATAGACTAAGTTAACTTAGTCATATTTGAGGTGCGCGATGGGAACCGTTAACATTCATGAGGCCAAAACACACCTGTCCCGGTTGATTGCAAGGGTAATGAACGGCGAGGATCTTGTGATTGCTAAGGCAGGAAAACCGGTCGTTCAGATGTCTGCGTTTGATCCCGAGAAATCCCTTGCCAAACGGACGGGATTCCTTCGCGGTGAAATTCTGGTTCCGGACGATTTCGACAGAATGGGATCGGACGAGATCGAAGAAATGTTTGGTCTGCGCTGATGAAGCTTTTGCTCGATACGCACTTGATCCTTTGGGCGGCAGGAGAACCGGAAAAGCTTCCATCTGGCGCAGTTGATCTGATCGAAAACGCGGAGAGCGAATTGCTTTTCAGCGCGGTCAGTCTTTGGGAAATCGCAATCAAGTCCGGGCTGGGGCGAGATGATTTTCGGGTGAATGCCCGGCTATTGCGTCGAGGGTTAATTGATAATGGATACTCCGAATTGCCGATCATTGGCGAACATACGCTTATGATCGATACTTTACCGTCTATTCACAAGGATCCGTTTGATCGGCTTCTGGTTGCTCAGGCGATATCGGAAGGGATAATGCTTCTGACATCGGATGATCTGGTCGCGAAATATGCGGGGCCGGTACGTTTGGTCTGATTTTGTTGCGCTTTTGATGAAATCCTTCAGTAATGTCCGGCCCTTGCCGTAGTTGTTAGTCCAGTTCATGCCCAAAGCCTTCCCCATCCTTCCGATTGATGCGGTTCTGCCCGACCTTTGTGCCGTGCTGGAAACCGGTACCAATGCGGTTTTGCAGGCCCCGCCGGGGGCCGGGAAAACGACCAAGGTGCCCTTGGCATTGCTGGAAAGTGCATGGCGGAATGACCAGAAGATCGTGATGCTGGAGCCCCGGCGGCTGGCCGCACGGGCAGCGGCGCGCCGGATGGCGCAGTTATTGGGCGAAAGCGTTGGTGAGACGGTCGGCTATCGCGTGCGGTTTGACAGCAAGGTTTCCACCAGCACCCGGATTGAGGTCGTGACCGAGGGTATTCTGGTGCGCATGATTCAGAATGATCCGGAACTGTCAGGCATTGGTTGCGTGATTTTTGATGAATTTCACGAAAGGTCGCTGGATGCCGATCTGGGGTTGGCATTGGCACTGGAAACGCAGGCAGCCCTTCGCGATGATTTGCGCATTGTCGTAATGTCGGCAACCCTTGATGGTGATCCGATTGCGGCTCTGATGGGCTGTTGCCCGGTGATCACCAGCGAAGGCCGCGCTTTCCCGGTTGAAACAAAATATATCCCGATCCGCCCTGATGCGTGGATTGATCGGGAAATGACGGCGGCGATCCGGTTGGCACTTCGCGAGGAAAGCGGGTCGATCCTGACCTTCCTGCCCGGGCAGGGGGAAATCACGCGGGTTGAGGTGGCGTTGAAAGATGGGCTTGATCCATCGGTGATCATTGCGCCGCTTTATGGCGCGATGGAAACCAGGGCACAGGATATTGCGATTGAGCCCGCACCAGATGGCATGCGCAAGGTGGTGCTGGCGACTGCGATTGCCGAAACGTCATTGACGATAGATGGCATTCGGGTGGTGGTGGATTGCGGGTTGCAGCGTTTGCCGAGGTTTAACCCGGCATCGGGCATGACGCGGCTGGTGACGGTCAAATCATCGCAGGCCAGTGCTGAACAACGCCGTGGCCGTGCGGGGCGGTTAGAGCCCGGCGTGTGTTATCGCCTGTGGGCGGAAGCCGAACATCGTGCCCGCCCGCCCTTTACCGCACCGGAAATTGCCGATGCCGATCTTGCGCCGCTGACGTTGGAACTCGCGCAGTGGGGCGTGTCTGATCCGGCAAGCCTGCCGTGGCTGGATCAGCCCGACGGGGCAAAGATCGATCAGGCGCGCGATGTGTTGAGGCGGCTTGAGGCGATTGACGATGCCAACCGGATCACGCCGATGGGCACCGCGATGGCCGGATTGCCGGTGCATCCACGCTTGGCGCATATGATGTTGCGTGGGGCGCGCCTTGGACTGGGTGAGGTTGCCTGTGCGCTGGCGGCATTGTTATCGGATCGGGATTTCATGCGCGGTCGCGGCGCGGATTTACGGCTTAGGGTAGAGGCGATTTTGGCCCGCAAGGCCCCGAAAATGATCACCGAGGCCGCAAGGCAGCTTTCGCGGCGATTGGGTGATGCCGCGAAGAAAGAGGCCAGCAAAGCGGGTAGTCATAACCCCGCTGATCCTGTTGATCATGCCGATCAGGTCGGGTTGCTTCTGGCCTTTGCCTATCCCGACCGGATTGGCGAACGGCGCAAGGGGACTGATGCGCGGTATCGTCTGTCGGGTGGGCGTGGCGGGATTCTGGCGAACGATGATGGGTTGGCGAGCGAACCCTATATCGCGGTGGCGGAGCTTGACGGACAGGCACGAGAGGCAAGGATTTACCTTGCCGCACCGTTATCGCGCGCGAGCCTTGAAACCCATTTCGCCGATCAGATTTCCGAAGGGACAGAGGTCTTCTGGGATGCGCAAAGCGATGCGGTGCAGGCGCGCTGGCAACGGCGGATCGGGGCGCTGGTGCTTGACGAAAAGACCACCCGTGACGAAGCCGGACCTGATGCCATTGCGGCCGCGATGATCGAAGGCATTCGTCGTCTTGGCCTGCATTGTTTGCCTTGGGACAAGGCGGCCGAGGGACTGCGCGAACGGATCGCGTTCCTGCACCGGGTTGATCCGGAAAACTGGCCCGACATGAGCGACGATGCGCTTTTGGCATCGCTTGAGGATTGGCTGATGCCATATCTTGGCGGGATCAATAAACGCAGCCAGCTTAAACAGGTCAATTTGGCCGAGGCATTGGTATCAGGCATTGACTGGAACAGGCGCCAAGAGCTTGATCGTCTGGCACCGACCCACTGGACCGTGCCAACCGGGTCACACATCCGCATTGATTATAGTGGCGAAACACCAGGGCTTCCTGTCCGGTTGCAGGAAATGTTTGGCGCGACCGAAACTCCCAAAATTGCTGGTGGTAAGGTGGCGGTAACGTTGCATCTGCTGTCGCCAGCGCAAAGGCCGCTTCAGGTGACGTCTGATCTGGTGGGGTTCTGGAACGGCTCCTATGCGCAGGTCAAGGCCGAGATGAAGGGACGGTATCCCAAACATTACTGGCCCGACGACCCGTTGCAGGCCGAACCGACGCGTCGGGGTAAAAGCCGGATGTGAGAAGGCGACCTTGTCGGGCGCAGTAGGGCTATGCGTGTGTGGCACAGGCGGGCATAATCGTGACTCGATTTTGCGTTTAACAGGATCATGATGATCACAGCCGCCACACCGCTTTTAAACGTTGCCGAGATCAACCGCAGCATCGGGTTTTACCGTTTGCTGAGGTTTGAGGTGGTGGCGCGTACCCTGTCCGATCTGGATGAGCAACCGGTCTGGGCGATGCTGGAGGCAGGTGACGGGGATACCGGAATCCGTTTGATGCTGGCCGCGCATGGCGGTGTTTCGCATGAAGAGCGCCGGATGCGACCATCCTTTGCCGGGCTGGTCTGGTATCTGGAATGCAATGATGTTGATGTCATGTTTGACGCGCTAAACGATGCCGGGTTCAAGCCAGAGCCGGTGACGGAGCTTGAGGACGGCACGCATCAGTTTTTTGTCCGTGATCCGGATGGGTATGAAATTGCGGTCACAGAACCGACGGGTTATGCTGTCGGATAGCTGATTTTTAGGACTTCAAGCTCGTCCTCGCCCGCCGGGGTGCGCAACGTGACGACGTCACCGACACCGGCCTTCATCAGGGCGCGGGCGACAGGGGAAATCCAGCTTATTCTGCCTTTGAGGCTTTCGGCCTCGTCCTCGCCCACGATGCGGATGGTGACTTCTTCGTCCCGCGCATTCACATATGTAACCGTGGCGCCAAAGAAAACCCGGCCGTGATCGGGTTGTTCGTGCGGGTCGACAACAACCGCGTCCTCGATCCGTTTGCGCAGATAGCGCACCCGGCGATCAATTTCGCGCAGGCGCTTCTTGCCATAGATGTAATCGCCATTTTCCGACCGGTCGCCATTACCTGCCGCCCATGAAACCACTGCAACGGTTTCGGGCCGTTCCTTTTTCCACAGGTGATCAAGTTCGGTGCGAAGGGCTGCGAGCCCTTCGGGGGTCATGTAAATCGGTCTGTCCATGAGCGGGTTTTAGCTTAACGCTGCGCCGCGGGAAAGAGGCGATTTGGGTCGGCGGTGTAGCAGATACCGGGCGTCTTGTTATCCATCAAGCGGCAGGCCCGAGACAAAATCACGCAGCCAGCGTTGTGCGGGATGGACATCATTGCGGCGATGCCAGGACATGGTGAAGCCGATCGGATCAAGATCGAAGGGAAGCGGGCGGATGGCAAGAGCATCGGCCTGGCCAGACGCTGGAATGACGCCCGCCATCAGAGTCGCGATCAGATCGGAGCGCGCAATCACAAGCGGGGCGGCGTACATCGTTGGCAGGGTCACGGCAAGGCGGCGTTTATGGCCCATTTTTGCCAGTGCCGCATCCACCAGACCAAAACGGTCATTTTCCGGTGATACCAGCAAATGCGATAGCGAAAGGAAAGCCGCAAGATCCAGCGGTGCCTTGGTTGCTGGGTGGTCACGGCGCAGAACGCAAACGAAGTCTTCCGAAAACAGTGGTCGGGTCAGTATGCGCCCGCTTGCCGTGGGGGAGACGCCAATCGTTAGGTCGGCTTCCCCCGCGTCAAGCAGGGTAATGGCGTCATCCCGCGCGGTGAAGTTACCGATCCGCAGCGTGATGCCCGGTGCCTTCTGACGCAGCGCATCAAGCAACACCGGTAGGACTTTGAAGGTCGGATGATCCGAAAGTGCTATGGAAAAAGTCGCGGTTGACGTCGTCGGATCAAACGTCTGGGTGAATTCAAGCGTGCGCTGAATTTCGGCCAGCGCATGGCCAATTGGTTCGGCAAGATCAAGGGCACGCGGGGTTGGCTGCAAGCCCGCAGGGCTTCGGATGAAAAGTTCATCATTAAGCAATCCGCGCAGCCGCGATAGTGCGGCACTCATGGCCGGTTGGGTGCGGCCAATGCGGATACCCGCGCGCGTGACGCTGCGTTCTTTCATCAGCGCGTCGAAGGCCACCATAAGATTGAGGTCGATACCATGTAAATCCATGAAATGGATGTTGCCATATATCTTATATCGATTTCAATTATGTCGAGAGGATCGATAGCATTTCCCATATCCAACAATCCTGAATGGGAAATGAAAATGACGGAGCAAATCAATAAGCCTGTGATTACCGGGGTATCAGACCCGGATCGCAAGGCCATCGAGGTACTCTATCGGGCTTTTAGCGAAGGTGCCGACCTTTTGGATGAGGCGGTTTGCAGCGACTGGCAGGATATCCCGCTTGCCCCCGGGCAGGCACCGGGACGCGATGGCATGAAGCCCCTGATCAGGGCGTTTCAGGCTGCCTTTCCAGACGTGAAAATCATCGTCCACGAAATGATTGGCGGACCGGGCCGGGTTGCCGTGCGGGCCGAAATCACCGGCACGCATTCAGGCGAATGGTTCGGGATTGCGCCGACAGGCAGGGCTTTTCACATGCCGATTCACGAATTTCATTATGTCGAAAACGGCAAGGTGACCCATACATGGCATCTGGAAGACTGGCTTGGCTGGTTGTATCAGGTGGGCGCATGGCCAATCACTGATCAGGAGGCCGCGCAATGAAAGCCGTCAGACTTGATGATTACAATACCGCACCTGTCATCCGCGATATTGCTACACCGGAAATCGGCCCGGAGGACGTGCTGGTCCGGGTGGGAGCAGCAGCTCTTAATCCGCTTGATATTAAATTGCAAAGCGGCGTGTTGCAGGGCTATTTCCCGCTGGAGTTCCGATACACGGTCGGATCCGACCTTGCAGGGATGATCGAGGAGGTCGGGGCAAATGTGAGTGGCTGGCACAAGGGTGACAAGGTTATTGCTCGGCTTGATCCGGTTGCGGGCGGGGCGTTAGCCGGGTTTGCCTGTGTTCCGGCGAATTATCTGGTGAAGGTGCCCGAAGACATGCCGCTTGAAGTCGCCGCAGGCATTCCGACGGCTGCGGGAACGGCGTGGCAGGCGTTGTTTGAGCTGGGTGGTCTTGGTGTCGGGCAGACGGTTCTGATCCATGCCGGGGCCGGTGGGGTAGGCAGTTTTGCCATCCAGTTTGCCCGTGCGTCAGGCGCACGCGTGATTGCAACCGCATCCGGGGACGGGATCGCCATTGCGCAGACATTGGGTGCAGATCAGGTGATCGATTATCGCCATGCTGATTTTGCAGAAATGCTTTCGGATATTGATCTGGTGATTGACACCATCGGCGGTGAAACACAGCAAAAATCGTTTGGTGTTCTGCGAAGCGGCGGCAGGCTGCTATCGCTTGTTGCCCCGCCGGATGAGGCATTGGCACATGCCCACAATGTCAATGCGCAGTTTGTGTTTCACATGTCTGATGGGGATCGGCTGGCACGGGTCGTTTCGGCGATGACCGAGAACAATGTGCGTGTTCTGATCGACCGGACCGTGCCGCTTGATCAGTTTGCCGATGCCTTTGCCCGACAATCATCGGGCCGGGCACGCGGCAAGATCATTGCTACGGTGGTCTGATAGGAGAAAGCCGTGACACAGAAAATATGTGTCACGGCTTTGTTCGGATAATCAGCGATCAGGCGTTGGCTTCGACCCGAAGGGCTTTGTCGTCAATTGGCATATGGACGATGGCGGCAAAGATGCCAAGCGCGATGGAGGCGATCCAGACGCCATCGAAACTGCCGGTCATATCAAAGATGATCCCGCCCATCCATGCGCCAAAGAATGCGCCGATCTGATGGGAAAGCATGACAATGCCAAACAGGGTCGCCATATAGCGCGGGCCGAAAACCTGCACGATGATGCCACTGGTCAACGGCACCGTCGACAGCCAAAGCGCTCCCATCAGGGCAGAAAACAGCCAGATGGTTTCGGCGGTTTTTGGAGCAAGCATGAACAGCAGAATGACCAGTGCGCGCATGCCGTAAATAAACGACAGGCTCCATTTTTTTCGCCACTTGCCGCCCACCCAACCGGCCGTCAGGGTGCCAACGATGTTAAACAGGCCAACAATCGCAAGCCCCTGTGCCGCGACCGAACCGGGCAGGCCGCAAAGCTGGGTAAAGGTTGGCAGGTGGGTTGCGATCACCGCGATATGGAAGCCGCAGACAAAGAACCCGGCATTGAGCAGCAGAAAACCGCGATGTTTGCGCGCCTCGTCGAAGGCTGCGACCAGCCCGGTCGGTTCAAGATCGGCACCACCTGAATTGGGGCCATGGGCCTCGGCCTTGCCGGTAAGCGCAAAGGCAAAGGGTACGATGATCATCGACATGACGGCAAGAATTGCAAGGGCGGTGACATAGCCATAACCGTCATTAAGAAACTGGGTTGTCGGGGCCATGACGAACTGGCCGACCGATCCCCCGGCGGATGCCAGACCAAGGGCGAAGCTGCGTTTGTTCGGCGGAAAGGCGCGGCTTATGGCGGCCAGAATGACCGGGAAGCTGGTCGCACCGACCCCTGCTCCGATCAGGAATCCCGATGTCAGATGCAGTTCCATTGGCGAGGTCGAAATACCCATGAGATACAGGCCCAACGCATAAAACGCCGCCCCACCAATCAGTGTGCGTGTGGTGCCATAGCGATCAGCAAGGGCACCGGCAATCGGGGCGGCAACACCCCACATCAGGTTCTGAATGGCAAAGGCCAGACCAAAGGTCGAGGCACTCCAGCCGGTGGCGGTCAGCATATCGGGGATGAACAGGCCAAGCGACGGGCGGATGCCGAGATTGACCGCCAGGACAAGACAGCCAGCGACAAGAACAAGCCAGGGAAACCACCTGGCGGTGCGAAGAGTGGGGCTCATCGGTTTACTCCGGAGCGGATTTCAATAATTGTTCCAAATTTGAACGCAGGGCCGCGATGCGTCCAATTCATTCGGTTTATTATGCGGATAACATTTGCGCATTATTATCTGGCAGCGTATCGGACATAGCCCCGGCTTCGACGACAATTTTGCCAACGGTATCAATGATATCATCAAGATCGGTGTTGGACTGACGGCGGATCAGCATGATCCCCATATCCCAATTCATGCCCGGAATATTAAGAATGCGGATGCGGTTTGTCGCCGGGCTGTGCATGCAGAACCGCCGTGCCATGATGCCGTATCCTGCCCCGGCGGCTACCATTTCGATCTGCAATTCAAGAGCGGAAACTTCCAGGACGGATTTGAACTGCACCCCGTTCTGGCGCGCCCATGCATTGCCAAGTGCCCGGAAAGTACAGCCATCCGGCATCAGGACCATGGGATGTTCGGCCAGTTCGGCAATGTTTTTCGGGTGATGTCTGGCTGACCGGGGGCCGATGGCAACGATCTGATCATCAAGAAGTTTTTGGGCACGCAGACTTGGCGGAATATCGCGGACATCAATGCTGCCAATTGTACCATGCGGACCATCCAGCGACAGCATGGCATCAATTTCGCCCCGCCGCATCAGCGGCAACAGCTCGCTTGACCAGCCACTTTTGATTGTAAGCGACATGTCGGGAAAACGTGCGTGTAGATCTCGCAGTTCGTGCGCCGCCAGAAGCGGTGCCGCCCCGTGACTGACGCCAAGGCGGAACGGACCGGTCACGGCATTGTTGCCGGTGATGCTTTCGGTGAAACCATCAAGGCGGCGTAAAAGATCGCGGGCTTCGGCCAATGCCCGGTGCCCGGCGGGGGTGGGTTGTAACGGCTTTAAGGACCGGTCAAAAAGCTGTGCGCCAATGCGTTCTTCAAGGCGCTGGATACGGCGCGTGATGGCAGGTTGCGTAAGGCCAAGGCGGGCGGCGGCCCCATGAAAGGATTTTTCATCGGCAACGGCGATCAATGCCTGAAGTTCGCGGGTATCCATGACGGTCACCTGTTGTCACAAAAGATGGTTCAGGATCGCGCAAATCGGCTATTGATGCAAGAAAAGCATCGGTGTCGTTAAGTTGATGCGAGTTCTGCATGAGCTGGTTGTGCCGGGAGCTTTTTCATCTTTGCTTTGCAGATGCTGGCTGCCGCGGTGTAACCGCCATCGGCTCCATCTAGGAAATGCAGGTGGGAGTCCGTTGCAATATCGGGAACGATGCAGGTCATCAGCGCTTCGTCCTGCTGTTTTATCCCAAACCAGATATCACCATTGTTTTCGGCATCCGACAGCAACGTTTCGATTTGTTCTGTTTGTGGTGCGGTGCAATTGACAGTCAGCCAGATACCATCGCCAAAGCGTCGGAAATCAGTATTGAGTTTGGTTTGTTCGCGATAATGCACCGGATCGAAATCGCCAAGATTCCGGCCAGTTTTAAACAGAAACAGGGCAACGCAGGAGACGAAAAGCGCCTTGCACCATGCGCGCAGTTTTGATCCTTCGGTTCCCTGTGTTGCCAGTGCTTCGAGGCGCAGGCTTTGCCAGCCAATCCGGAAATCGGGACCGGATTCAGGGACCGGATTGCTGTCACGACGGTCCTGTTCAAGGATGCCAAACAGGGCGGTTGCGCAACGGTCAAAACGAGCACGATCATCGCGGGGCAGCATGATTAGTGACAGGATTTTACATCCATCCTCGGCCCGGATTGGCGACCATCGGCACGAAAGTCCTGTCAGATCGGGCTGCGTGCCAGACGGTGCCGGTGTAATCAGGTTATGGCCCTGCTTCATCTGTTCTTCGGCCCAGGAAATGCCGCGCCCGGAAAATACCGCATAGGCCAGCTTTTTTGATGCGAGAAAACGGGCAACCCGGACATTGTGACCACTTTTTCGGATTTCGTCGATGCGGACCAAGGCAACCCGCAAATCAAAACCCAGTTCTTCGCTTGCCCAGATGGCGGTCGCGGCAAGGGCATCGCGGACGGCGGGAACCTTGTCGGGTGGGCAGGCAATCGCTGCACCGTCCCCGCCAAAGATGAATGGAAAATCCGAATGTCCGATGGCATTGGTGGCTGCGGCAATGACCGACGCGCCGACCATATTGACTTCCTTGTAACGGCCTGCTTCGACCGCCTTGGTCGACCCGACGATATCGGATGTGCCAACCCACCAGTCATCGGGCAGTTCGCGATAAATTGACGGGTCAAGAACCTTGGCGAAATCGTCGAACACCGGGATGTCGAGATAGGGATTGATCAAGGGCATCTCTGGGGTTGGCGGGGCCAGTTCATGGCACCATTAATAATGAGGCGGAGGTGCATCATCTTCTGGTGATGTACGCAGAAAATCGACAAGCCGTTTTATATCTTCGGCCATTAATTTGTTGCGCCGTTCCAGCAGGTCGATCCGGTCCCACTGTGATTTGATCATGTCGGACATGTCATGTATCGAGCTTTCGAGATGGGCGATGTGGATTTCGAGTTCGTCGATACGGTTGCTTGCGTCTTGGCTCATGGCGCGATGGTTGTCCCGCTTGGATGGGTGAAAACTTGCCGGGGACAATGCCCTGTGGCAGGAGTAAGACACCAACCTAGCACAGATCAGAAAGATTGGTTAGCAGGCCCATGAGCGAATTATCCATCCTCGTCATTCTTGGCGTCGTTACAGCACTGATCGTGGTCTATGCCATCCGGTTGCGTGCGGTGCCGATGCCAAGTGGTCGCAAGGCACGCAACGAAATCATATCCTATCTTCCCAAGGAACCCTGCCGGGTGACGGATTTCGGATCGGGATGGGGCGATCTGGCGATCAATATCGCGCGTGCCCGACCCGATATAACGGTGACCGGGATTGAGTTATCGCCGCTACCCTATGCGGTCAGCCGCATTCGCGCGCGGCTGGCACAGCTTGAAAACCTGTCGCTGGTGCGCGCGGACTTCAGAAAGCGCGATCAGAATCCGGGGGATGTTGTGGTGTGCTTCCTTGACCCGCGGGTGATGGCCGATGTCGGCGATGTTTTAAACCAGCGCATGGCACCGGGCGGGATTGTGATTTCACGTGCTTTTGCCATTCCGGGCTGGCAGGCCTTTGGCGAAGTCCCGATGCAGTCGGGATCGGATATGCTTTACCTGTACCGAATGGGATCGCATCTGCCAGGATGAGGCGCTGCCTGGCTTGCAAAAAGCAGGGTCGCCCAATGACACCCTGCTTTTTGCGTGTCATTCTTCTTCGTAAATCTTGATCAGGGCGGAATGGTCAAGATCGCCGCCGCCCATTTCGATCAGTTCTTCGTAAAGTTCAAGGGCGAGCCGCGAGAAGGGCAGTTCAAGGCCCAGTTCGCCTTCGGAAAATTCAAGCGCCTGATACAGGTCCTTGCGCTGGGTCACGACCTTGCCACCTGGTTCGAAATTGCGTTCGATCATGCGTTCGCCGTGCTTTTGCAGGATCGCGGAATCCGCAAAGCCGCCGGTCAGCGCGGAGCGCAATTTGCCCAGATCTACACCGGCTTCGTCGGCCATGGAAAAGGCTTCGGCAATCGCACCGATGGTGATGCCAACGATCATCTGGTTGGCGGCCTTGGCGATCTGGCCGGATCCGATTTCACCGACATGGGTGACGCGTGATCCAAGCACGCCAAAGACTCGCTGGACACGTTGAAAATCTTCTTCTTCTGCACCGACCATGATGGTGAGCGTACCGTTTTCAGCCCCGTGTGTTCCGCCTGATACCGGGGCATCGATCCAGTGACCGCCAGCTTCTTCGACGGCATCGGCAAAGCGCCGTGTGGCGTCGATGGCGGTCGTGCCCATGTCGACAACGATGGTGCCTTCTTCCATGCCGTCAATCACGCCATCCTCGCCAAGCAGCACGTTTTCAAGGGCTTCGGTATTGGCGACACAGATGATGACGATATCTGCATTCGCCGCTGCATCGGCCGGGGTGGGCGCGGTGGCAACGCCCAGATCGTCAAAGGCATTAAGCGTTTCGGGATTGCGCGTATTGACGGTCAGGATCGCCCCTGCTTTTTCGAGATTGAGCGCCATAGGACGGCCCATCAGTCCCAAACCGATGAATGCGATGTTTTCCCCGGCAAGTGCGGTCATAACGGTGTTCCTTCGTTTTGGCCAACGCGTGGGCCTTCGATGTGACGGTCAAAAAGCGATCAGACGATCAAAATCATCCCGGCTGGTTGAACCGGGTGGGCGGCAGTCAAATCGCAAGTGCGGCCATAACATGGCGGTCTGACAAAGAAAGCAGCAATTCAGGGCGTTGCCCGGTTTTATGCGCGTTTCGTTCGGTTTCCGTCGTTATCGGCCGACGCTATGTCGTCGGAATGGAAATTATGTGGTCGTTCTGTGCCGTCTTTGCGCGATTGCCTAAAACTCGCCGGGGCGGACATATCGCGCGGCCATGGCGCGTTCAATCGCGGCACTCACAAGGCGGTCAATATCGAGCCGATGACGTATCAGTTCGAGAATACGAAGTTCTTCCTGACTGATTTCGCTGTCCGACAGGACAATTTCGCAGGCAAAGACATAAGCGGTTTCGCGCAATTTGCGCGGCAGGGCTTCGCGGATCATGTCCAGCGTGCTGTCCAGGCCGTCTTCTTCGGCAAGCAGTTTGGCGCAATCGCGCGCAACCGCCGTGACACCGTCATTGTCAAAGCCGGCAAAAATCGGAAGATAGCGAACCCGACGCCCCATTGCGGACAGTTCCGCATCGGTGATGTCGTTATCCGAGGCCGAAACCATAACCATTGTGTAAATCAAGGCGTCCTGATGTGAGATCACGATGATTACTCCTTTTCCGGATGACTGACCGTTAACGGGTATTCCCGCGAAACGTCGACGCACCGGTTGATGGCGTGTGACAACTCCGATGGACATAGAACCTAAGACGGTATTTGATCTCCGGCAACAGTTAACCGGTTAAATATTCACGATTTTAATGATTGCGTAGTGAAATGTGGCGCATCCTCTGGGCGTCGGAACACAGGGGGGCTTGCTGCGCATGCATGTGCAGGGGCTGTGAACCGAAGGGGATGCTTAAAAAATTACAACATGTTAGCGTCAAGAACGCATCGCATTCTCTCTTGGGAATAAAATAGGCCTTTGCAGCGCATGGGGTAAAAGTTATGGTCTCGCAGCGATAACAAAAATGACGAATAAGCCGGGTATGGGAGTTATCATTTCAAGCAACGCTGCGGGGACTCTTGCGGCGTTGATTGGGCATCTTCGTGTCCCGTCGGGGGTTTATGACCCCATCGGCGAAAGCCTTCTTGTGAATGCGCCATGGGCGCAGACGATTTCACCCGACCTTGTCGATGATACCTGGCACAAGATTGATACCCATCCCGAAATCGCCCAAAATATCCGTGAAATCAGTGCCGAGGCCCTAAATGCCGTCGGATATTTTTCGCGTGTCGATAAAATTGATGGCCGCGATGTCCAATTCTTTGCCTGGCAGCTTTCACTCTCCGGGCAGGTTTTCATCCGGATCATCGCCCTTCAGGACGCAGATGCGACGACTGGCACCGGGGTTTTGATTTCGCCGCAGCCGGTTCTGGTGGTGGAGCGTGACGGCGGTTTGCGATTCTCCAACAAGGCAGCCGAGCAGGCCGCCCTTGAAATGGGGCTGCCTGGTGCATTGTCGCTGACTAAACCATCTGGCCAGCGTGCCCTGATTGAAGACGGCGAAAACATCGCCGACTGGGATGACATCCGCACCGTGCATTACGGGCAGCGGATTTATCAGTGGCAACGCATGCCGTTACCGACACAGGATGCGATTGCACTTTTCGGGCAGGAACGCACCCGCGAGGAAAGCTATCGCCGTGCCCTTGAACATGCGGTGCACGGTATTATCGATCTGGCCGCCGATGGCACATTGACCAGTGTGAACGAAGAAGCTGCGACATTGTTTGGCTATGACAATGTTCGCGAATTGCGCCAGGCCTATATTGCCAATAGTGAAAAGTTTTATGCCCGGGCCGAGGATTTGCGGGATTTGCGTCGCGACCTCGTATCCGGGGCAGGGATTCAGGCGCGCGATATCGAAATGCGCCGTCAGGATGGCAGCCAGCTTTGGGTGCGGATCAATGCTACCGAAATTCGTGGCGAAGGTGGATCGCTTCTGGGTTATAGCGTCACGGTTACCGACATCACCAAAAGCCGTCAGGCGGAATATGATCTGCGCCGCCGTCAGGAACGTTATCGTGCGCTGGTCCAGACTGCAGGCAGCGTGATCCTGTTCCTTGATAGCGAAGGTCGCATTCTGGAATATAACCGTGAATGTGAATGGACATTCGGCTTTTCCTGGATGGAAGCCGCCGGGCAGAATTTCTTTGATTTCCTGTTGCTTGACGGTGAACGCGATCAGGTGCGTCAGGGGATCAAACGCCTGATTTCCGGCGAGATCATCAAGGACGAAGTCATTTCATTCCGGCGCCGCGATGGCGAGGTTCGCCTGTTGCAATGGAATGCGCGTGCGCATTTCGGCGAGGATGGCGACGTATCGGGCGTGATCTGCATCGGGCAGGATGTGACCGAAAAGCTGTCGGTCGAACGTGCCCTTCGCCGGGCCGAAGAAAAATATCGCGGCATTTTCGAAAATTCCGCCGAAGGTCTTTATCAGAGCCGCCCGCTTGGCGATATCCTGTCTGCCAATCCGGCCTTCGTATCGATCCTTGGCTATGACAGTGCCGATGAATTGCTGGTGTCCCAAGCCGGGTTTTCGCAATGTTACCTGAACCCGACCAATCGCCTGCGCCTGACGGGAAAGCTTATGCGCGATGGCGTGGTTCAGGGGTTTGAGGCCGAGATGCGCCGACGCGACGGCAAGATCATCTGGGTCGAGGAAAATGCGCGACTGGTACGCGATGACAAAGGTGTTCCGGTTCTGATCGAAGGATCGATCACCGACATCACAGATCGCAAACGCAGCGAAGCACGTATCCAGTTTCTGGCCCATCATGACGGATTGACCGGACTTCCGAACCGCACCCTGTTTCAGGAGCGCCTTGCAGCCGCGGTCAAGCGTGGCAAGCATGAAAAGCGCAGTTTCGTGCTGATGCTGTTTGATCTGGATAACTTCAAAGACATCAATGATACGCTTGGGCATCCCATCGGCGACCTGCTCTTACAGGGGGTTGGGGAACGCATGCGGGTTTGTCTGCGCAACGAGGATGTGGTCGCGCGCCTTGGCGGGGATGAATTTGCCGTCCTGATCCATGATCCGGGCACGGTCGAGGAAGTGACCCTTGTTGCACAGCGCCTGATTGAACGGGTTTCGGAACGCTTCATGCTGGATGGGAACGAGGTGCAGGCATCGACATCGGTCGGTATCTGCATGTTCCCGCAGGACGGGCGCGATGAAAAGGACCTGTTCCGCAATGTCGATCTGGCGCTTTATTGTTCCAAGGCCGAAGGACGTAACCGGTATCATTTCTTCGAACCGCGTTTGCAGGTCGAAGTGCAGGAACGCAAGGCGCTTGAACGCGACCTTAGTCATGCGATTGAAAATGACGAGCTGGAGCTGTTCTATCAGCCGATTATTGATATCGCGAACCACAAGATCATCGGAATGGAGGCGCTGGTGCGCTGGTTCCATCCGTCCCGCGGGCAGGTCAGCCCGGTCGATTTCATTCCTGTGGCCGAACGCATGGGCATCATTGCCGATGTTGGCCATTGGGTGCTTAATCAGGCTTGCAAACAGACCCGGCAGTGGCTCGATGCCGGATATGGCGAACTGACGATTTCGGTCAATCTGTCGCCGCTGGAGCTTGCCCGGCACGAAGACCTGATTGAAAGTGTCGGCGATGTTCTGGAACGGTCGCGTTTGAACCCGACCCAGCTGCAGTTTGAAGTCACTGAAAGTGCGGTGATGGATAACCCGCGCGAAGCGGCGATCACGCTTGGCATTTTGCGAAATCAGGGCATCCGGATTGCAATTGATGATTTCGGCACAGGTTATTCATCGCTGGCCTATCTGAAACGATTCCCGGTCGACAAGATCAAGATAGACCGGTCGTTTATCATCGACCTCGACAGCCGCGATGGCAATGCCGCGATTGTGCGCGCGGTGGTGTTCCTGGCGCGGTCGTTTGGCATGGCGGTCAATGTCGAAGGGATCGAAACCGAAATGCAACTGGAACGCATCGTCTCTGAAGGCGTTGATGAGGTACAGGGCTTCTATTTCAGCAAGCCGATCCCTGCCAGCGATTTTGAAATGCTGTTGAAATCGAATGTGACCATGCCGTTCGATGTGTCCTTTGGCGGGAACACGCGGCCGCACTGATCATGCAGGCGACCGCATTCCCGGTTTTCAACAGGTTTCGTCCGTTATCACGCGGCGCGGTGGTCCCAGAAATCTCCGGCCTTCTGGCGCACGCGATCCCGGTCGATCACGACCGTTGACGGGCGAGACCGGCTTTTGCGCAAAACACCCTGACGGCGAAGATCAGCAATCATGCGGCTTGCGGTTTCGGTGGTTGTGGCAATGATGCTGCCCAGCTTGTCGCGTGTCGGCAGCGGGCAGTGATCATCCTTGGCACTCCAGAGCAGGAAACGGCAAATCCGGCGCATCGCCGATCCGGTCCCCAGATTGACCTTCCAGTTATAGCCATCGACAACCTCGCGTGCGAGCAGCCGCAGGATCGCCTGTTGCAGTTCGGGATTGGTCGCCTGTGCCATTCGGATGCGCGCAACCGGAATGCGCATCAGGACCGTCGGCGTCAAGGTTTCGCTGATCAGTGAAAGACCCGGTTCGACAACCGTTTCAAGCCCGATCAGATCACCGGGGCGGAACACGCGGCAGACCTGACGTTCGCCATCTTCGGCATAATGACATTGCATCACAAGGCCCGACAGGATGCGATAGATATATTCGCCTTCCTCTTCGTGGTGCCCGATGGCGGCATTGGCCCCCATATCAAGGGCCGGGTTTTCAGCAAGTTTCTCAAGATGTTTCAAGGCGTCTTCGTTGTTCATGGGGAACTCCCGATGGCACAAGGGAGATACGCGGCACGTTGCGGGGGGCCGCGTATCGACACCAGATCTTTTGTCCAGCCGGACGGCTGGTTTGCATTGTCGAACCTTCAGGCCACGCGCAATGCCCGGGCGGGGCGGGCCACAAACAGCCAGTCCAGGAACCAGATCACCAGCATGGATACACCGACGACCGGGTAAATGATTCCGCCAATCCCAAGGATCGCCGTCACTCCGACCAGGCTTTTTGTCCGGCGCGGCAAGGGCGGTATGCCCAGCGATCCGGCCGGGCGGCGTTTCCACCACATCATCCCGCCAGATACAGCCATAAAGACAATCGCGGCACAGACAATCATCAGCACAATCTGGTTGATCACCCCGTATTCCTGACCCATATGGACATTGATCGCCCATTCCATGATGCGGCCAAAGATGCCGTAGTCCTGATATCCCATATCAATCAACGGTCGACCTGAATATTGGTCCAGATGAATGACGCGCTGCTGGGACAGGTCATCGGGATAGATTGATGCGCTGTAAACACCGGTTTCACTGCTTGGCAATGAAATCGCATAGCCGGGTGCAATGCCAAGTTCTGCGAACTTTGCCACGGCGGCATCGATGCCAAACGGAGTTGGTGTGCCACCATTGGCAGTTGACGTGCCATCAACCGATAACGGGATCTGGGCGTTTTCGGTGGTCCAGCCGGTTTCACCGAAAGCCTTGATCATCGGGACGGTCGAAAGGGGCACATCGACGCGAACACCCGAAGGATAGCCGCTCGGCGTACCATTGGCGAATTCGTTGGCATATTTACCCCAGAATACAGACCAGAACATGCCGGTCGCGGCCAGAAACACGATAAAGAAGCCAACGAAAATGCCGGTAACCGCATGGGCATCGCGCCACCAGCGCCGACGCGCCGGGGTATCGCGCACGGTTAGAACGCCGCCGTTTTGATTGCCACGCGGCCACCAAAGATAGGTGCCTGTCGCGACCAGAAGGATGCTCCATCCCGCGGCGATTTCGATCAGGTAATTGGTAACGGTACCAAATTCGGCCAGACTGTGAATGCGGCGGATCAGCCACATGATCGTGCCGCGATCTGGCATCGATCCTAGCACCAGCCCGGTATAGGGATCGACATAAACCGACCGGCGATCACCCGCCGATGTGGCAATGACGATTTCGGTGCTACGGTCCGGCGAGGTCGGCGTGATGATTTTGACCGGTTTGTCCCCGACGAAATAGCGCACGGCATCAACCTGTGTGCTGATCGGAAGTGGCGGTACATCCAGAACATTGACGAATTTCAGGTCGGAATAGACCCAGTCATCGATTTCGTCACGGAAAAGATAGGCCGCACCAGTGACGGCCAGAAGAATCATAAAAGGCAGAACAAAAAGTCCGGCATAGAAATGCCAGCGCCAGACAGCGCGATAAAGGCTGCTTGTCCCTTTGGGCGCATTTTTGGCATGTGCCGATGCGTTTGGCATCACGATATCCCCAATTCGGTCGCGGGTCTGTCGGGATATGGGCGCATTGGCCCGATGATCCCTACCCGGAGCTCAAACAATCTGAAGTTGACCACGCTGGGCGGTCCGGGGCCAGTAAGGGCAACGGACATCATCCATCAGGCCGGGAGACACTCAGACGGGAAAGGGCGGGGCGCGGGGCGATGCCGCAATCGGACAGAAATCATGCAGGCGTGCCGTGATATGAAGGGCGGTGACCGCATTGGACATCCGCACGCGATGGATCAATGGCAATTCCGGTTCGACGGGCAGGCCGACCGCATGATTGCCAAGGCCGCAAATCGCGCATTGGAATCCTTCATAGGCACTGGAATGAGGGGAAGAACCGCCTTCTTCTGTTGCGCCAGCCGGGACAGATATCGTCTTGATGCCATTGGCGGTACAGATGATAAGCGGGATAAAGTTCCGATCGGCGTTGCCCCCGACAGCGGCCGGGGTATTGGCAAGCGCGACCGGCGCATGCATAAAGCCGAACATCAGGGCGTTTGCCAGCAAAAAGCACGCGACAGCAACCGACAGGCTGCGTCTGAGTGCCGAATATATCTGGCGGGTTCTGATCACGGCTTTCAATCCATTCCGGAAAGATACCTGCCTTCAATAATCCCTTGAAGGCGGAGTGTCAAAACCTCTTGGTGTGAACCACTTATCAGCAATTTTTTATAATCGTTCCTATAACAATTGAAATTCGCTGATTTGACTTGGTTGCGACGAATTGCACCAACAGTGTTTTGGCATTCTGAAAGCCAAAAAATTTTGTCTCGGATTTCGAAACGCCGGTTGTGGCGAAGGCTGTCAAAGCTTCCAGCATGCGGTTTGCAAATAGTTTTCGGTAAAACTCCTGTTTGGGGCTAGGCTTCATTACCTGCTTTGGTCATTTGCGGAGAACCCCCTATGCATGCCTATCAGCACGGTGGTGTGCCAGAACAGAAAACGCCCATATGGTCTGCGGTTCGTCTGAACCGGGCGGTTCTGATTTTGACCGTTGTCGGCATTGTCACCCATTTTGCCTTGATACCGGTTTCGATCTCTGTACCGGTTTTCGGGCATGCCGCGATGGATTGGCCGCTTTTTGCAGTGATTGCACTGGGCGGCGGGGTTCTGATTTTTGAAATCGTGCAAAAGGCGCTTGCCCGGGATTTCGGTGCGGATTTTCTGGCGGTGATTGCCTTTGTCACCGGTGTGGTGTTGGGCGAATATCTGGCGGCGGCGCTGATTATCCTGATGCTGAGCGGTGGGCAGGTTCTTGAAGCATTTGCCATGCGCAAGGCATCTTCGGCGTTAAATGCGCTTGCTGATCGGATGCCGCGTGTGGCGCATCGCAAAGACGGCGAAAACATTACCGACATCAGCCTTGATGACATCGTGGTCGGTGATCTGATTGCGATTTTCCCGCATGATACTGCCCCGGTCGATGGGGTGGTCGTCGATGGTCATGGTGCCATGGATGAAAGTTACCTGACCGGGGAGCCGTTTGTTGTGGCAAAGGCACCAGGGGCATCGGTGCTTTCAGGTGCGATCAACGGAGATGCGGTTCTGGTCATTCGGGCGGAGAGGCTTTCAAGTGAGTCACGCTATGCCCAGATCATGCAGGTCATGCAGGAAGCCGAACAGAAACGCCCGAAAATTCGCCGGATCGGGGATCAGATCGGGGCGTGGTTCGCCCCGTTTGCTTTGCTGGTTGCTTTTATCGCTTGGTATCTGAGCGGTGATTCCGTGCGGTTTCTGGCAGTCCTGGTCGTGGCAACGCCGTGTCCGCTTTTGATTGCCATTCCGATCACGATCATGAGCGCGATTTCCATGGCCGCCAGACGGGGCATCGTGATCAGCGATCCGACGGTTCTGGAACGGTTGCCGACTTGTAAAACGGCAATTTTTGATAAAACCGGAACACTGACATATGGCCGACCTGAACTGGTCGAAGTTCTGCCCGCCAGCGGTCATGGCGCGAACGAGGTTTTGCGTCTGGCCGCCAGTCTTGAACGATATTCAAAACATCCGCTGGCAACCGCGGTGCTGGCAGCGGCAGAAACCCGCAAACTGGCGCTTGGCGATGTGGCACGAGTATCAGAAAAGCCCGGGCAGGGGCTGGTCGGGGTGGTGGATGGTCAGGAGATTGCGGTGACCCACCGCAAAAAGCTGATTGCAAGTGACCCGGCCATGGCCGAAATCCTGCCGCCCGATGCCAGCGGACTTGAATGCGTGATCATGATTGATGGTGCCTATGGTGCGACATTGCGTTTCCGCGATAGCCCGCGTGCCGATGGCAGGAATTTCGTCGGGCATCTCGGGCCGGTTCATAATTTCAACAAGGTCATGCTTCTGTCAGGGGATCGCGCAAGCGAGGTCAGCCATCTTTCAAAGCTGCTTGGCATTGATGAGAGTCTTGCCTCACAAAGTCCGGAGCAAAAGGTTGAAATCGTGCGGCGCGAAACGGCGCTTGCGCCCACGCTTTTCATGGGGGATGGCATTAATGATGCGCCCGCGCTGGCGGTGGCAACCGTTGGTATCGCCTTTGGTAAACACAGTTCTGTAACGGCCGAGGCCGCCGGTGCCGTGATCCCCGAAAGTTCGCTTCAGGCGGTTGACGAACTGTTTCACATCAGCATGACCATGCGGCGCATTCTGCTGCAAAGTGTGATCGGTGGCATGGTGTTATCGATCTTTGCCATGGGCTTTGCCGCCTTTGGCTACATCAGTCCGGTTGCTGGTGCCGTGCTGCAGGAAGGGATTGATGTCATTGCGATCGTCAATGCCTTGCGCCTTGCCCTGGCGGGCAACATCCGCGCCGATCTTGTTGGGGATGAAAAGCAGATATCCTGAACATATCATCGACCGGAACCAAGCTTTGATGGCGGCGTTTATACAAACGACGGATCATATTTAAAGAAATCGGTAAATGAAACCAAAGGGACAGGTCCATGACACTCGTTGTAAATGACGGCACGCCGGAAATGCGCGCACTTCTGGAAAAGGGCCGCAAACGGCTTCGGACTGTCGGGGTCGTTCTGCTTTTGCTGGGTATTCTTGCCGTCGCCTTCCCGTTTGCCACGACGATTGCGTTTAAAACCGTGATCGGCTGGTTGTTTATCATCGGGGCTGTCGGGCATTTTTACGGCGCGTGGAATGCCGATACACCAACGCGCCGCTGGATCGATGTGGTGCAAGGCGTTCTGTTCGCGCTTGTCGGCGGGTGGCTGGCGTTTTTCCCGCTGACCGGGATTGTGACCCTGACCGTGTTGCTGGCAATTGCCTTTATCCTGCAAGGATTGCTTGAACTTGCCATGGCGTTCCGCCTCAGCCAGTTTCCCGGCTGGAAATGGATGCTGTTTTCCGGCGGTATAGCAGTACTTGCCGGTGTTTTAATATTCGTGGAATTGCCAAGTGCTGCCACTTGGGCGATTGGATTGTTGCTTGGGATTAATCTGATTTCGTCAGGTTTGAGCTATCTGATGGTGTCAATGGCAATGCGAACGGTTACCAAGAGCTAAGCTGCGATTTCTGTGCCGTTCAGGATCAGATCAACCGCCGTAGCAACACCGTTTTCATGCGAAATTTGTTTGGCAATTCGTTTTGCTGTTTCGTGAACCTGTGGTGTTGCCAGAATGTCGCTTATGGCGCTGGCAAGACATTTTGCATCAAGCTTCGATGAGGGGATCAACTGGTGGGCAACGCCGATCGTGTAAAGCCGTTTGGCCCAGAATGGTTGATCGCCAAAGAACGGTACAATAATGGATGGGCATCCCGCCCGTAATGCTGCTGCACACGTTCCGGCCCCCCCATGATGTATGGCGGTCTTTACATGTTTGAACATCCATTCGTGTGGTACTTCCCGAACGGCATAAATGTTGGATGGCCAATCAACATCGGAAGCAATGCCGCCCCAACCGGTTGCAATGATTGCCTGGGCATTTGCCTGTTTGACCGCA